>ERZ887849.3177-NODE-3177-length-12601-cov-54.925952_pt1 | contig 12601 bp, 8 predicted proteins | sample MGYA00521267_ERZ887849 | MGnify/ENA primary metagenome ERZ887849 (study PRJEB32303, sample SAMEA104408601) | aquatic metagenome | biome: Brackish water; feature: Pelagic; material: water | place: Baltic Sea | collected 2014-06-06T16:11:00 | depth 2,863 m ... | reverse complement strand
CACTCTTCTGGGCAACCGGTTTTGCTGCACCGCCAAACGGAAACAGCTCAAAGCCATCGGAACCAACTTCCGCCACGGCAGCATTTTCCTGCTTTTCAGCAGCCGGCGGTTCTGGCTGCACCGACGGAACGATAGGCTTTGCCGCAGCCTTCGGTTTGTCTGCTGCAGCTTCTGCGTTGAACGGAAACAGCTCAAAGCCGTCTAAGTGCTGAACCGCTTCCGCTGGCGGTTCAGTCGGCAGTTCGAAACTATCACTTACGATGGCTGGCATGCTGACAGCCGACGTCCGACGGGGAGTCGCCTGTTCTGCAACTGCCACAATCGACCTCGATTGTCGGTCGCGAATATCTGACTGTGCCAGAGCCAGTTCCTGACGCGTAAACAAGTCCTCTGGCGCCAATTCTGCCGCCTGTTGAAGATCATGAACGGCGTCTTCCAGATGCCCCAGTTGCCGAAGAATCGAACCGCGCTGTTGCCACGCCCAGGCATTTGATGGAAGCAGGCGGCAGGCAACGGAAAGATCCGCCAACGAACGATCGTTCGCCCCTGTGGCCGCCTGAGCAAGACCACGGTGAAGCCACGCCAATCCATTGCGACGGTCGATTTGAATCGCGGAAGTCAGCGTTTCAACAGCCGCTGCAGGATCTGTTTTCGCCTGCAGAATGCCGCAACGTACAAAAGCTTCAACGTGGTTAGGATTGCTGCTGACGATTTCTTTATAGTCGCTTAACGCATTTTGCGTGTCATTCAGTTTTTCATACAGGGCAGCTCGGTCAAAGCGAGCATCTGACGCTTCCGGATTAAGCTTGATTGACATCGACAGCGCTTCCAACGCGTCTGTGTTATTTCCGGCAGTTCGGTACATCGTTCCCAAAGCCCACCAGGCTCGATCCCAGTCCGGCTTTTTCTTCGTGGCGTTCTGCAGGTCAGAAATTGCGCCGGGCAGATCGTTTGCTACGGCTCGGCACGTTCCGCGCAGGTAATAGGCTTCCGGGAAATCAGGCTTCAACCCGATGCTTTGGTTCAGAGTCTTAATCGCATGGTCGTACTGGCCGTCCTGTTGTTGTTTAAGCGCAGAACGCACCAAATCTTCTGCCTGCTGATTCTGGTTGGAACAACCGGAATTCAACAATGCTCCGCACAGTACCATTGACGACAGAAACCGCGATGGTTTTCGGCGTGCGTTAAAGAACTGGCGAATTGACTCGACTAGTAAACGCGAACTCATGAGACACCTCTGTGGCGACTGGTCGTCACACATGGACTTATCTGACACGGACTTGGCCTGGCATGATTCAATGCCAGAGCGCACGGCGACCCGTCTTCGTTTCAGCAATCATCGTCATTTTGTACCCAACAGTTTCATCCCCTTCGTCTGGTACAATCGCTTTTATCGTTAACTTCAACCATACCAGGGTATCGGACTTCGGCTGTTTCTGCCGATTTCGATGCGGATCGGGAACGTGGGTGGCACAACCGTCAAACTTGGCTGCAAACTGCCATAGCTGCCAGGTCTGGTTTGCCGTCTCAATTGGTTTCGACAAATGAGGGATGGACCGAACCACGACTCGACCACTTCAGGTAGCCGCGAACGAATTCCGAATACCTATCAGGGACATGCCACTTCTCTTGATTTGCCGCGATTGCGGTCAAAACACCTTGGTTTTGCCCTTTAAACGTTCGAATACAGCGCGTTAGAGAATCCTCTGTTCCAGGTGCCGCAGCCAGTTTTTTCGCTGCGGAAATGTGTAGCTTCCACTGGATTTCTGTCGCCAATCAACCCAATTTTGTGGGAGAAGCCCTATGGACCTGTCTGCTATGTTTTCTGACGATCAGATTGCCGTAATGGGTTGTTTTGTGGCTCTTGCCGCCTGCGGTCTGGTGGCGATGTTAAGTTTTCACTTCGGTTCAGCAGGTAAAGCGTCCCAGCCGACAACACAAAAAACACTGGCCTTCGCAAGCAAAGATCGCACAGAAACTTCAACAGATTCCAGAAAGGCCGCCTGAAGCGGCGTGCAAAATGTTGCGGTGTGGTGTTGAGTGCTACCATAATGTCAGCCTGCCATTCCTGCTGACTCAATGAACTCTACTCTGGTACCGACTTCATGGCTCATACACGTTCCACTCCGCGTTCGGTTGAATGCACAGCATCTCGCCGAACTGTCCTGGGGCTTGTTCTGCTGGCGTGCGCAATTGGCCCTTGTCAGATTGCCTTCGCCGACGAACAACAGGAAGACCTGCCAGCCGACGTGTTGGCGGCGTTTGGTCGGCTGGATCGGAACATCAAAGACCTCGACGGCTATCTGACGGCCATTGAATTCAACCGGCCAGCAATTCTTGGTACGAATTACTTTGCCGTTTCCGTTGCAGGCATCGATTCGATCAAAGACCTTGAAGAAGGTCGAGGCGTCGATCCGGAAACGCTTGGTGGGCTCTATGCCGGCTTCGCGATTCCTGATGTCGCAAAACACCTGAATCTTGCTCGATCTCGCGGCGAAAACGGTGAGCTCATCGTGCGAGTCACGTCGCCTGACGGAAGACTGCGATACAAAGGGACCGTTGTTCGACTGTACCCAGCGGATCGCCTGCGAGAACTCTTTGAACGCCGCGATGCGTTTCGAGTTGAAGACAGCCGCAAACGCACCGCCACGTTCGCGGAATACGTCTACAAGCGACAACAGGAACTGGGACAGTCACGCGCGGGGTCTGACAACAGCCAGATCGAAGAGATGTCAGAAAGATATCGACAGCTACAACCCGTCATCAATGACTACGACGAAGCGATTCGTTCCGTTAAAACCATCAGCTCAATTATGCCCGGATCCGGGCAGCACTATTTTGCGTATTCGATGGGCGGAATTGATGTTCAAGCCGACCTGGAACAAAGGCAGGCAGTCGACCCGGAAACACTTGCGGCGATCTATGCAGACAAACTGGCTCCCGAATATGCAGATGCATTTGTACTGTCTACTGACGGTCGAGTGAAGTACAACGACAAAGAGGTAAAGCTGTATTCGATGGCAAACCTTGCTCGTTGCTTCAAGTACCGCGAACGCCTTGTGCAGAAGTCTCAAAGATAACGACTTTGCAACGCAGAGTTGCCGGTTGATGCGAGCCTGCAACAGCTAAAGCCTGCTTCACTGCAGAATGTTGGCCGAAGATCGCAGAGACAAGGAATTGAGCTTCCCGTCCCTCGTTTCAATTAGCGTTGTCCCCGGCAATCATCGCATTTTACTGCCAACAGAGGCGCTGCTATCTGAGATCTGCAGTTGCGGAGACTTCGGTTTCAGAATCGTCACCTGCAGTTGGCAGTCTGAGAGACAATCAACCGTTAGAACGCCACCCACATCGCCAACGGTGTGACAAACAAACGACGTACCGCTTAGTTCAATGCTGCTTGCACAGAACGAAGTCAAGTGGTGAGTTCCAACCTGATTTCCCTGTGCCATCTGCACAGTCCAGTTACGAAACAGTTCTGAAAACGGTACGCCCGTCAGCTGTCTGAACGCCCCATGCCAGCCGTGCGGGTGTCCGATCATCGTTCCAATGTCGCCTGGTTGCAGTCCGTCCATCACTGATTGCAGAAACAAGCATCCGGCAGCTCTGGTTGGGCCTCGAAACACGTTGTTCTGAGGCAAATCATCTGGAATTACCAATGGAAACAAATTTGGCGCGTCGCAAAAACGAGCCACTCTTCGTTCCAGGTTTCCGCTGTCCGGACAAACAAGTTGCTCAAGGTAATGGGCAATTGATTCATTCAACCAGCACGGCAATGTTGCCCCTGCAAAGTCCAGCGAAAGCTCGCCTTCAATCGCCTTGCTTCGGAGCGTCGAAAAAATCGCTGCGTGAGCCAGTTCGTGAGTTAAGATCGCCATTAGATCACGTCCAGTTGGTACCTGCGTGTCGATGTAAATAATATCTCCGCCGAATTCTGCATCGACGTCCAGAAAGTCGTCCGCCCGCACACACCCGTTAATCGGATGCGATTCACAACAGCGACGTTCATCCGTACTTAGCGATCCGAAAAGCACGGTCAAATGCTGATCGTCGTCGATGTCATGAACGGCACCCAGATGACTTTCAACAAAGTCACGTAGTTCGCCATCCAGAACGTTAGCAATACGATTTGCAACGTTGCAGACGTGGGATGACAATTGCGTATCATCCGCAACATACACACGGGTGCGACTACCAGAAGCGACCAGTTTCGCGATCTTGTGATGACTTCGAGCTCCGCACTGGGTAAAGCAGGGGATCGAAAACCGACGTGAAGTGCCTACGCTTTCGTTTGACGTTGGCATGGCAACGCCGGAAATTCCCTCCCCGCTGTCAAGGTGGTCCAGCTGAATCGGCGCTGAAGAAGAATTACAGCATCCCACCGTACACTGCGGAAGGATCGCCACATCCCAGATGTCCGGGGAATTGCCTGAAACTCTGCAACAGCCATTCAAGCTGCACGGGATCGGCCGATCTGAAGTACTCGGCTGCCACAGCAGGTCAACCGAATGGCGACCAGCCGATTGATCCAGACTGCCAAATACAATAATACTTCCCGCAGCAAGTTCGAACGAATGCCGTGCCATACACTCGCTGCGTTCAACGGCCTGATGACACGGCAATTGAGCTACGGATACTTGTCGCTCCAAACACGATGGCCCTGCAGTGCTGGCAGAAGCTTGTGTTTCGCCGTGGCAAATTTTGCGGGGATTGTGAGCCGAACTTACGTCGTCGCCAAAATACGTGCCGTAGCAAGCCGCAAACAGCAGCACGATCACAATCGTAGAATTTGACGCCCAATTTTGCACCGAGGTTCACTCGCAAAAAGTGCCGGAACTTATGCGGCAGGCAACGGTGATCACCAGCAGTTCGCCTTGTGACTTTGCCTGATCACCATCAACTTGAATGCGATCCTGCCTGCAATTCCATTACTTCAGCCAGTGGCTCAAACATCGCGTTTGCTGAAAACAGAAATCAGAGCACAACAGATAAAGCACTCTTTAGCTTACATCGTGAATACCAAACCCGGTTCTTGACCGGATCGTGTATCACTACCATCGGTAAAGTCGAAACAATCGTAATTCGGTCCTGGAAGGTTGCCGCCCGACAACAGACTCCTGCCAACATTGCCCACGGACAAGCGTTTTGGACTCAGCAGGCAGAACTCAAGAGCAGTCTCCCCTGAGTCCGGTCATCGTTTGCTCCGTAACAGAAACCACAGATGCACTTTCACAGATCGAAATGCGATATCTTCCACCGCAAGAAAGAGGAGATTGCTTTCAGATTGCGTTTTCCTGGTCGCGACGGATCAGGGAGACAGATTCGCCGATGACTGACACGGTACATTCCCGCCCACAAATCCGCGACAATCTCTACAACCGACCGAAACTCAGCGTGTCATCGGATGTTGCCATTTCAGAAACCGACATAAATCCGACCTGACAAAACAGAGTTTTATCACTGGCGAATCCACCGTACCCCGACAGAAAACAGGCAAAACTTAAGTGTTTTTCAAACGCGAACGTTTTTACCGACTAAGCAAGCCGGGCTTGCATGGGGAAAAACACCGATCAATCCGCAGTTGCCTGGAAATCGTGTCCCCTGGACTTTTCCAACTACAACGCCTTGGACAGCGGCACGGCTTCGCTGCTTCAAAACCATCAGGACATCGCCTTTTTTACAGGGAATTCCTTTCTTAACGGACCGACTACGGATATATGATAATGCGACAGTGGCGTCGTGCGCTATTCTGCTGTAGCCAGTCGTCCTGTTGTATTCACCCAACGCTCGGTCCACCGAAAGGGTCTCCCAATGCGGACTCCGCAACTTTCAGCACTTCGATCCTTATTAGCTGCTGGCTTACTGTTTGGCACTCACTGCTTCGCCGTGGACAGCTCTCCCGTTGTCATTTCGAACTACAACGGAGCAGACGGCAATTCGTTTGCACTCGCAGTTAGATCGCCACTGCCTGCAACGAACTCAATTTCTCGCCACGTGATTCTGGTTGATACGTCAGCCAGTCAGGTCGGTGAAGTTCGAGAAACCACCTTAAAGCTGGTTTCAGAAGTCATCGCAAACCTGCCCACCAACAACAGCCTGCAGATTTTTGCCGTTGATGTTGAATGCGAAGCATTGACCGACGGTTTTGTGCCAGCCACTTCACGACAGGTGAACGACGCTGTGCAGAAATTAATCGCTCGAACTCCACTGGGAACCACCAGTCTTCAAGCGGCTTTCCAGCTTGTGTCCAACCTTTCCGACAACAAGCTGCCAACATCTGTGCTTTACATTGGTGACGGTCTCGCATCAGCAGATCGAATTCAGCAGAACGAGCTGAAAACACTCGTATCAAATCTAACGTCAAACAACGTTTCGGTTCACTCATTAGTGCTTGGACCTCAAGCCAGCACAGAGCTGCCCGCAATTTTCGCCAACCTGACCGGAGGCACCGTTGACCGAACGGTCTTTGGTCGCGAAACCAGCTCAGCGGCTGTTGTTGCGAGGTCAATGCTGGTCGCCCCAGTTCGTATCGACCGCCTTCAGGCTGACGAACGTGAACTGCCAATTGCCGGACTGCCGGAAATCCTGATCAGAACCGATCGACATACGGTTGTTTTCGGCAACGGCAGTATCGGCGAATTTAGTAAGTTGATTGCGGTTGCAAACAACCAGACTCAACTTGAATGGAGCAACGTCAACTGCACGCAAACAGAAGCAGGTCCGGAAGTTCGACACCTGCTGAATCGGATTGAAGCATCCAACGGTGTTAACGCTTCGATTGCCAGCTTGAAAGATCTTCAAATTGCGAAAAGCGAATTTGACTATGTTCTGAAGAACACTGTTGCCGCCAGCAAGCACGAAAAACGTTCCGGAAATTACACAGAAGCACGACACCTGGAACAAGCGGCCAAAGCATTGGTTGCCCCTCCTAAAGTGATCCTGACTTCAGCCAGCAGCAACCAACCACCTGCTTTTGGAGACGACGCTGGAACGTCACCCCCGGCACCAGCAAACGGACTCGTGGGCAACGACGAATTTCCAGGAGCACCACCTCAGGCTGATAGTCCTTTGTCTTCAGTTGAAGCAGAAGTCAAACTTCAAACTCAGATTCTGACCGCCGAAACCAACGCGTTAATCGAAGAAGCCAAAGCCATCGGAGCTGACAGCCCCGATTATGCAATGAACCTATTGAAGGATGCATTGGAAACAATTCAGGCGTCCGCCAATATCAGTCCTGATCATCGGGCTGAGTTGGAACGACGGGTTGTGGCGGCTCTAGGCACCGTTAGCAACCAGCGAGAAGTCTCAGCACTGGTTCGCAAACAGGTTGCCAAAGAACAGGCAATTGCAGAAGCTCAACGCAACTATCTTGCAGACCAGGACATCGAAGAAGAACGTCTGGCAATTTTGATCGACCAGGTTCGCAGCTTGTTAAACCGAGCTCAACATGGAGACAGAAATGGGTTCGAAGATGCTGAAGCGGGAGCTCGTACGGCTCTTGAACTACGTCCGGGAAATGGTCCAGCCACGCAGGCATTGGTGATGTCAGAATCTTCAGGACAGCTGGACAAAGCTTATCGTTTGGTAAACCTTCGCCACGACCGGTTTCTGGAAGTGCTTTATCAGGTGGAACTTTCGCACGTTCCGTTTCCTGACGAACCACCAATTCAGTACCCACCAGCAGATGTCTGGCGAAACCTGACACTAACGCGAAAGCCAAAATACGAATCTTTCGACCTGCGTAATGAAAAGCCCGTCGAAAAATGGCTAAGCCAAATGCTGGACAAACCTGTCCCACTTCTGGATTACCAGGCAGAAACTCCGCTAAGCGAAGTTCTGGAACAGATTTCCAACTACTACACAACCACATGGGGCCAGGACGGTGCGGCATCTGGTACTGACTTCCGAATGACGATCTACCCAGACAAGGCTGAACTTGAACTGGAAAGCATCGATTCTCTGGAAGACGTCACTGTGAGTGGAATTGTTTTTGAGGGCATGACTCTTCGAAACGCATTGAAGCTGATTTTTGAACAGACAACTGACCCTGAGTTGACCTATGTCATTGACAACGAAGTGCTGAAAGTGACAACTGCCACCAAGGCCAACGAAACCCTGACAACACGTGTCTATCCAGTTGCAGACCTGGTTATTCCGCCAGTTCAGCTCGGCGGCGGACAGGGCGGTGGCGGCGGTCAGGGTGGCTTCGGCGGCGGCGGTGGTGGTCAAGGTGGCTTCGGCGGTGGCGGCGGCGGTCAGGGTGGCTTCGGCGGCGGTGGTGGACAGGGCGGCTTTGGTGGTGGCGGCGGACAATTCAGTCTACCAGCGGAAGCTATCAACGCACTGAATGACATCAATTCCGGAGGCTTCTCGTCAGACGCCGTTAACCAGCTCAAAAAAAAACCAGCCGTAAAGTAGTTGAACCGCAATTACACGAAATCAGCAAAGCCGCTCCGGCAGCTGACTTTCGTGTTGTTGCCGTTTCTCTTAATAGCGTTGCACGTCTCTCAACAGTTATACCTGTTGTTTACACACAGACCTCAAATTCCACGTCACCGCAGCAGTCAGATGCTGCGGTGATTTCGTTGGCAGACAAGCTGTTAACAGAGATTCAGGCCCTGAACAAAACTCCGGCAGAAGCATGGGAAAGCGTCCTAAGCCAGAAACGCTTTTCATCCGCCGTCCTTTCAGCTGCCGTGCTCAAGCTTCATAATCAAAAAGATTATGACAACGCCAGCGAAGCGATCAAAGCTGCCATCCGTCACGACCAGGCCCAGGTCTGGATGTATGACGTTCTGGCTTTGGAACTAAAGCTCGCCAATCGACCTCAAAAGGAAATCGATCGAGTTCTACTTTCTCGCATTGACTTTGCCGCTGGGGACGAATCCCAACTGCTTCTGACCGCCGCCTACATGTCACGGTTTGAAGCGTACGAGCAGGCAATCAACATTTGTAAAGAGGCTGTCAAATTAAATCCGACATTGCCGGACACATGGGCCATGGCTCGCCGCACAGCAGATCGATGGCAGGATGTTGACGCCATCATCTGGTCTCGAATCGGCACCATGAACAACGTGTGGGGCGACAATTACGAAGCTCTTCATCAGGAAGCCGAAACGGAACTACGCGACCTTGAAGCCACGTTAACCGCGGCTGGAAACACGGCGGCGGCAAGTAAGGTTAAAGAAGCACTGATTCAGGGCAAAATCCGCGATTTGCGAATTCGCGTCGTATGGTCAGGAGACGCAGACCTGGATCTTAGCGTGACGACTCCCCATGGCAACGTTTGCTCTTACAAATCAAGGCGTACAGTTGACGGAGGCATGCTGATTCGCGAAAGCGATGGTGGAAAAACATCAGCAAAGGCTGGTCGGCACACAGAAGAGTTTGTTTGTGTTGAGGCGGCTTCTGGAGAATACAAAGTGAAGGTTCGCAACATCGCTGGTCGCGTGATCACCGGAAAGGCAATTGTAGAAGTTGTGCGACACGAAAATTCTGACAGACAACAATCGCAATCAGCTTCAATCAACGTCGGTGCCAGGAACGCGGAATTAACTGTGTCGCTGACAAACGGACGCGCCGCAAACTAACTGAGAGATGCCGCCGTTCAGGAGTTGCCAACCGTTTCGCAGGGGATCGTTACTGCTTTCGCCTAACAAGGGCTTCGCCCTTGCCCCAGTGGCGTGGTTGGCTTTAAGACATGGAACGCTCGAATCGCCGAGCCGCTCCGTTGTCGCTACGACCAACACGCGCGTACCATGCGCGCATCATTTTCAGTAAGACTCTAAACGCTGTCGCCGGAACTACTTTCGCCCCGTGCGAATCAGACCGGGCAGCACGTCCGCATTCAGATCTGCCGTTTGCCCCAGCTCCAGATATTCCCATGCAATCGCCGCCATTGCAGCATTGTCTGTACACAATTCCAAAGGGGCGATCATCAACTCTACACCGTGCTTCTGGCACATGTCGGCGATCTGTTGGCGGAAGACAGAGTTGGCGGCAACCCCTCCACCAACGCACAATCTGTTGTACCCAAGTTCCTTAATCGCGTTGCGACACTTAAAGACCAACACATCAACAACGGCCTGTTGGAATGAAGCCGCCAGGTCCGCCACGCATTCGGCAGGAGTATCAGCAAGCTGTTGTGGCCCCGGCACACCACGAGCTGCGTATAACACCGCCGTTTTCAAGCCACTAAAACTGAAGTGACGCTTATCGGATCGCATCATCGGTCGCGGCAAGTCGTACGCTTTAGGATCTCCTTTTAATGCGGCTTCCGCAATTGATGGCCCACCGGGATACGGCAGATTCAGTATCCTTGCCACCTTGTCGAAAGCTTCGCCGGCAGCGTCGTCGGTTGTTCCAGCAAACATTTTGTAACTGGTGGGAGAACTGCAATCATAAAGATTTGTATGCCCGCCGCTAACCACAAAACCGACGCAGGGAAACACTGTTGACGCTCGCCCCATGCCGCAGGCATAGATATGAGCATCAATATGATTAACGGTTACCAAAGGAATGTTGCAGCTCATGGCCAAAGTCTTAGCCGCCGTCATGCCGACCAGCAAAGATCCAACAAGTCCAGGCTGAGACGTCACAGCAATCGCACACATGTCCTTCAGATTACATTCTGCATCCGCCAACGCTCGTTCAATGACGTGCAGAATCCGCCCCACGTGCGCCCGAGACGCAATCTCCGGAACGACTCCACCATAATCCTGGTGCAGTTCATGCTGCGTGGCGACAACGTTGGACAGGACAGAACGATCCTCCGCCACCACGGCCGCAGAAGTTTCATCACAAGAAGATTCAATAGCTAGTAATCGTCGCACAACGGTTGGATCCACAGCGTTTTACGCTGACACTTGGCCGCAGAAAATGCGGTTCGTCTTTCGAAAGTCCCGTCACCAAAAGCCGGGATCATTGACGCCAGATCGTAACAAAATACTCAACTTCCAGGTTCGGGCATTTGAGTATCAACGATTTGAAAGAAAAAAATCATACTTCCCTTTACAAAATGAACCTTTCCAACGGATGTCCGACCAGCGATATTCAGATAGCCCCTTTTCTCCCACACCAAATTGCTTATGATTCGATCCCTGATCGCCAGAATGCAGCTTTGGTTGTATTCTGCTTTTCGTTCAACGACTTAAACCGAACGTGAAGTCTGTTCGTAACGGTCTCCAGGTGGCGTAAATCACCACATGGAAAACTAAATATTGGAAAGCCCTGCCATGTTCCGCCCACCAACACTTGTCTGCGTCGCCACCACACTGCTGATTTCACAATTCGTTTCCGCCGACGAGGTGAAGTCTGTTACGACATCCCAACAAGCCGCCGCGGCGCTAACCACCATCGAAACGGCTGCGACTTTGGAATCCGCAAAAATCGAAACGCATGAAGCAGACTGGAAGACCGTCCAGAATTTCGTTGCTGAACATCGCGGCAAGGTTGTTGTCGTGGATATCTGGTCTACCGCCTGCTTGCCGTGCATGCGAGAATTCCCCAACCTGATCAAACTGCAAAAACACTACGGGAAGAAAATTGTCTGCGTTAGCCTGAATGTTGACTACGTGGGAATTAAATCGAAGCCGCCAGCATACTATCAACCACGCGTTGAAAAATTTCTGACCGGACAAAAGGCAACTATCCGCAACTACATCTGCAACGTCGATGCGATTGAATTGTTCGACAACCTGAAGCTCAATTCCATCCCGGCAGTCTATGTCTATGATGCAGACGGCAAGCTGGCCAAACGCTTCGATGATACACTTCTGGAAGATGAAGAAGACGATGCCTTCACCTATGAAGACGATATCAATCCGTTGATTGAATCACTGATCAACAAGCAATAATGTTTCGAGCAAACGCAGCAAAGTGAGTGGTATGCAGGAAAGTGAAGTTTACGACGCAATCGGCGACGATGGTTTTCAATCGCTAATTAACGCTTTTTATCAGCAGATCCCTAACGACGATATTCTGGGACCGATGTACCCTGCTGATGATTTGCAGGGAGCTGAAGATAGCCTGCGTAACTTTCTGATCTACCGTTTTGGCGGGCCGCAAACGTATCTGGATGAACGTGGTCATCCGCGGCTACGAATTCGCCACGCGCCGTTTCCCGTTGATCAACGTGCGCGAGATCGCTGGGTACTGCTGATGAATAACGCGTTCGACAAAGTAGAACTGAATGCCGATGCAGTGGTCGTGATGAAAGCATTCTTTGAACAGGTTGCCACATTTCTGATGAACCGGTAAACGACTTTCACCGATTGAGCATCGTGCACCACAAAAGTCAGCGACTTGAGCCAGCGACACAGCATGACCTGTGCGGGCACCAAGTGGTTTAGACTTCTTAAAGCAGCGAACTTGTTCAAGTTGAGTCAACGTTTTCAGAGCGACGTAGTCGCGTTTCCGAGCGGCAGCTCGAATGGTCTGAGGCACCGCCTCGTTAGACTTCTTAAAGCAGCGAACCTGTTCACGTTGAGTCAAGTTTTGTGAGCGACGTAGTCGCGTTTCTGAGCGTCAGCTCAAATGGTCTGAGGCACGGCCTAGCAGCGTGTCCGGTAAGTGAGTTGTGGTGTGGCGATTGAGTGATGGGAAT
>ERZ887849.3171-NODE-3171-length-12611-cov-7.309971_pt1 | contig 12611 bp, 7 predicted proteins | sample MGYA00521267_ERZ887849 | MGnify/ENA primary metagenome ERZ887849 (study PRJEB32303, sample SAMEA104408601) | aquatic metagenome | biome: Brackish water; feature: Pelagic; material: water | place: Baltic Sea | collected 2014-06-06T16:11:00 | depth 2,863 m ... | reverse complement strand
TATCTTCCGCAGGCGAAACCGTCACTCTTTTCAACTATTCAGCGGACATCCTCCATCCAAGTTCAAGGGGCACCTACCGTCCTGGGAAGGACTGAAGAAAGCATACGGGTTCACCTCTGATGAAGAAGCGCTCGCCGCCAAAATCAGCCCGATCGACCTGCTGGAACCATTGGCCAAAGCCGGTGTTCCCATTTTGACGGTATGCGGTTCGAGAGATAGCTGCTGTATCTATGAAGAGCACGATGCCATTCTTGAGGAGCGCTACAAAGCGCTCGGTGGAGACATCACGGTGATCATCGAGGACAAGGGGCACTCGCACGGCATGAAAGATCCGACACCTGTCATTGAGTTTATTCGGAGCACAAGAATAGGTAGTGACTGAACTACAAGACGAATGAGGCTACGACCTGGGAATCATTTCCCGACTTTGAGTCTCTTCACGAGCCTTCCCACTCTTCGTGTGCAGCGTATTACTCGGTCAAAGCTCCCCAGATAGGACTCAGACCCAGGTAACCGAGCCAACAACGTACGAAGCGCGCAGCCTGCGGCGGTGAACCACACCGACCGCACGAACGCGATTCGCTTCGTGAAGGCGGTTGCATCGACCGAGGCAGATGCGGTCCGCACGGAAAGCGCTTCGGTGTCTCTGATGTCTCTGACCGAAGCGCCTTAACGGCCCGCTTCCAAGTTGATTTCACCTGGCTTCGAACCAGTTCGCCGTCCGGCAAGGATAGTGGACAGTGAAACTCCGCAAGTGACTGGAGTAAAACCAGTTACGAAATCACGCCCGAAATTGGACTAACTGATTGAACTTTATGAGGTCAGCTTCTGAGCCCAGGAAACGCACGAAAAAAGCCGCCGATCGCAATTGATCGGCGGCTTTCATTCTGCAAGGTGGAGGCTCAAGGACACCAGTTGAACTCTTCTCGGCGGGCGTGCATGCGTGGGACATGCTGACCGTCGTTCTGTTTCAGCGTATTTTTCTGGCAACCGGGTAGGCTTGAGTGGGTGTATTTCGAAGCGGAGTGAATAGCATCCGGCGATGCTGAGGCAATGAAGATCGATAAAGCAGAACCACCGTCTGGACGCTTCAACTCGCCTTTGACATCTCATTGTCGCGCATAAGGATTTGATGACCTCGCAGGGGAGTTCATTCTCGACTCTTTTACTTCGTTATTCGACCACGACGTCGGGCTGACAGCCCTGGACGTTTGAAACTGCATCCAGGAGAATGTTTTCTTTGTCAAACTTCCAGTTGTTGTTGACTCACGACAAGACGGATCAAGTGGACCATAAGGAAGAGAACGGACATGCCATTATCTGTCGTTGATGAGCTGGTCAGTGCAATGGAACATGCGCGACAGGGCGTGAATTACTGCTGTCGCGGACTATTGGAAACGACGTCTGACGGCCCCGGAATAGAACTCGATGGCTTTGGTCAGCTTACATTGCCGCTGCGCCCGAAACAAGTTCGCGAAATGATTGCCTTTGCGGCGACGGCTCCTTACGGAAAAGGGACCAGAACGCTGGTCGACTTGTCCGTGCGAAATTCACTGGAGATCAACGCGTCAAAGCTCGCACTGTCCGATGAATGGAACGCTGCGGTCGGCGAAGCCGCACGTCGGTCGGCTCAATCGCTCGGCCTGCCGGAGGATGGCATCCAGGCAAATCTCTACAAGCTGTTGATCTACCAGAAGGGTGGATTCTTTCTGCCACACCGCGACAGCGAGAAACGGAAGAACATGGTTGCCAGCATGGTCGTCATGCTGCCCTGCAACTTCGGTGGCGGCGAGTTGATCGTGTCGCACGCTGAGTCGAGCCAACGGTTCTCGTTTGAAACCGCTGCGGCGGGCCAGCAATGTGAGTACGTCTCTTTCTATGCGGACTGTCTGCACGAAGTTCGACGGGTCGAACGCGGAGTTCGAGTGTGTCTTTCCTACAATCTGTTTCTGAAACCCAAACGCAGTTCCGCGAAGAAGAAAACTCATGCCGCACTGTCGACGGCAATCAGCAGTTGGATTCGCACGCGGCCCAGTGATCCGATCGTCTTTGCACTCGATCATCAATACACGGCCAGTGGCCTGAAGCAGAAATTGTTGAAAGGCAGCGATCGCGAGTTGGGCGAACAGGTCGTCGCGGCGGCGGAAGAGACTGATTGCCATATACACCTGGGGCAGGTTTCGCGTCATCTGATGCAGTTTGCTGATGACGGAAGTTTCGGGCGCGGGCGTCCGTTTTCGTGGGGTAACGTAAAACTTTCCGATTTGGAAATCGGTGAATCGTACGAGGACGAAGTGATCATTGATGGCTGGCGAAACATGTCAGGCAGCAAGGTTCACCTGGAACCAATGACGCTCGATGGCTCGATGCTGGTTTCCCGCACTCCGCTGGACGAGTGGAAGCCGACATCTTTCGATTACGAAGGCTACACCGGCAACGCTGGCAACACGCTGGATCGCTGGTATCACAAATCCGCGATTCTCGTCTGGCCACGCTCACACCATTACGAAGTACTTGTGCGAATGGGACTGCACGGCAGTATTGACGCGTTTTTGCAGATGCTTGACGAATTCGTCAACAGCAGGAATGAAGCCGCAGGGGACCAAAACCGCAACGACTGTGTCGTCTTTGCGACGGCCATCATCGACGCCTGGCCGCAACGACTGCGTGGGTATCATGAAAACAGCAAAGAGGAACTTCCCTGGCTGGAAAAATTCGCGACAGCGCTTCCGAAACTGAAGGAGCGTGAGATCATCGAACGCTTCCTGCAACAGATGGCCGTCATAGACTGGTGCCTGAAGCTGGATCGCGTGATCGTCGACGGTTGCAAATATATCGGGGCTGACGAGATGTTTGGAATCATGCAGCGGTATCTGATGACAGAACCGCAACCGAATCAATACGGAGTCCGACTGGCGAGCGGCCTGCCATTGCGCGACGCTGCATGGTTGCTGAAGGTCGCGAGTGCTCGAAGTCACGCCGGATTGAATGTGAAGCAGTTGTCCGAACTACACCAGGCCATGGTCACACGTCTCGCTGCGGAAGTGACCCGGGCGGCGAACGAGCGTTATTCCCGCCAGCCAGATCGCTTCGTTCCCACACTGGCGACGTTGATGAAGGTCGCCATCGCCATGCAGGACGATACCACGTTTCAACATTGTCTGACGGTACGCCGCAACGCCGAAGCCTTCTTCGATCAACGCAGATTCGATGTCGACCTCTGCACGGAGTTGATCGTCCTGTCCGACAAACGGCTGCCGAACCGTCTGGTGTCGTTGCAGGGCTGGCTCGACGAGACTCGTCGATTTCTGCAAGCCGCCACGGCGACGGAACCTGTTCTTCCGCGCGACTTCGCCAGGCCCGCCGCCGTCAGTTGTGACTGCCGTTTCTGTACCGAGCTGCATGAGTTTCTGGTTGATGAAGAAAGCGAGACGGGGGAGATCAGGGCATTGAAAGCAGACCTGGAACACGTTCAGCGACAAATTCAACGCAACCAGCTGGACGCGGTCACTAAGCTGGACCGATCAACGCGTCCGTTTACGCTGCGACTTCAGAAGACCCAGGGAAGTCATGATCGCGCGGTGAAGCAGTATCACGCGGACCAAAAACGACTCGCCGCATTCCCCGAATCAGTACCAGCATGAAGCCCTCAAATTTCATCAGTCCTGACATCAGCATCAAGCCGAACGGATCTACTGGAGGAACTCTGTGTGAATAAGACACGCAAATCAGAAAAGACTGCGACTCCGCCGTTTCCGTGGGAGAAGCTGACGTGGGACGACCTTTCAGAGTGGACGGATTCACGCAGCCTTGAACGTGGGCGGTCGTATCAGCGCCGGGGTGCTGTCAGGAATCTGAATTTACTTCCCGACGGAGGCCTGCTGGCCGATGTTTTGGGATCTCATCGTTATGCGACTCGCGTTTCGGTGGCGGGACGAAGTCGTGATCTGAGCAAGTGTCTTGAGGCCGCTTGCTCCTGTCCCGTTGGGCATCGCTGCAAGCATGGCGTGGCCGTCATTCTGGAGTTTCTCCACGCGATCGAAAACGGCACGGTGGTTCCGGAAACTGATGGCGACGATCGACGGCTGACTCTGATCGAAAACGGATGGGAGGATGAGCTTTCGGACGACGAAGTCGACAATGTAGACTTCGATGGCGCAGACTCTGACGGTGTTGACGTTCCCGTGGCGAAGGCCAGCGGTAAATCGGCGACTCGCAAATCCAGATCACGAAAGAAGACGTCATCCGGCAGGCAAACTCGCTCGAAACGAAAGATCACGGACGGTGACATTGTCGATTTCCTGTCGGCAAAGAGCAAAGACGATCTGGTCAGCATCATCATGCAGGTCTGTCGCGGTGACGCGAAGCTCAGGCAGACATACGTGGACCGAATCATGCTGGAGACCGGCGATCACGCGGCGATGATTTCTGAGGCTCGGAAGGAACTTCGGTCGGTCACGTCGGAAGAAGCGTGGTACAACTCATGGGAACAACACGGCAGTCTGCCCGACTACTCGCGTCTACGATCTCAGCTTCGATCGCTGGTCGATGCCGAACAGTTCGATGCCGTGATTGAGCTTGGACGGGAACTCATCGAACGCGGAATACAGCAGGTTGAACAATCGCACGACGAAGGCGAAACAGCCGAGGAGATCATGTCAACACTTTCGGTTGTTGCCGAAGCGATCGTCCCGTGCTCGCTGACGGATATGGACAAGATCCTGTTCGTGGTCGATTCCTTTTTACAGGATGGATACGACTTGTGCGATTCATTCCGTCACGTTCTTGACCGACGTTATCCTGAATCGGCGTGGGCGGATGTCGCGGAAAAGCTGAAATCGCGACTGCCTTCTCAAGCGACCAGCAAAGAGGATCGGGCGACTGCTGAATTCACCCGCTCTTACCAGAGAGAGAGGTTGACTGGCTGGATCATTGAGGCACTGGAGTCCTCCGGCGACGAAGCTGCGGCAACGGATTTCTGTATCGAAGAAGCCACGAAGGCGGGGACTTATCAGCGTGCCGTCGACCGCCTGATCGCGTTGAAACGTTACGACGAGGCGAAGGAACTGGCTTCACAGGGACTGGAGAATACCGACCCAACGTACGCAGGGCTGATCAATCGTTTGCAGGATTCACTGGCGACGATTGCGGCCAAGAGCAAAGATCATTCGGTCGCTGCCGCGATCGCTGCTGAGCGTTTCGTTCGGCATCCCGCTGTGTCGTCACTTCAGGACCTACTCAAGGTTGCGAAGAAGGCGAAGTACGAGGCTGCCACGAAAACGGTCGCGATGAACTTTCTGGAAACCGGAATACGACCGACATTTACGAAGGCCTTGAAAACGCGGGCCAGCAAGACAAAGAAAGCAGCAAAGCCTCAAGCCGATCATTGGCCGTTTCCCGAACCGCCACGCGCGAACGACAGCAACTCACGTCTTGATCGCAGTCATGCGAAAGAACCGAGTCCGCATTTCGACGTGCTCATCCGACTGTCGATTCAACAGCGAGACCCGTTATCCGTCCTGCGATGGTACGACCAATGGCTGGCATCGACCCCGCAGAATCGTTTTCGACTTCACCGCTTTGAAACGGAAGTTGCCGATGCTGTCTCATCAACTCACCCCGATCGGGCTGTTGAATTGTACTGCACGGAAGCTGATCGACTGGCAGCGGAAACCAACACGAAGCTGTACCCTCAGTCAGTCTCGCTCCTGAAGAAGGCACGCAAAGTGCTAAAGTCTCAAAAACGCGAGCACGAATTTGAAGTTGTCCTGGCAACTTTCCACGACCGGCACCACCGCAAACGCCGCCTCGTCGAACTGCTTCAAAGCCTCGCCGGCGAGCCCATCGTGAGCAAACGCCGCAGCAACGAATGACAGGTGAACCATGTCCCCGGTGACCACCAGACTTGGTCAAACACTCAGATTAGAACTCGAACTGTCGGAGTGCAAAACAAGCGATGCCAGTGAGGATAATGGACAATAGAACTCCATAAGTGCCTTGCTCACATACCCTTGCCGCATTCCGCCCCGAAGTCGCAGAAACTGATTGAACTTTTGGGGACCGGCGGCTGACACCGCAAAGTCCACGAAAAAAGCCGCCGATCGTTAGTGATCGGCGGCTTTCGTTTTCAAAGTGGAGGATCAAGGACACCAGTTGAACTTTTTGCAGGAGCCATCGCGACGTGGAATTTGGAAACAGCGAGAATGGTCAAGTTTCGATGACACCGAGCCCGACAATGGATATGCTAGGGTCAATCTCAATCTGACGAGGCTTGTGAAAACGAGTCTCCTGGAAATCAGACACACGCACAAAAGAGCTCAGCCAATCCTGATCGGGTTGATGGCCGCGTTTTCTTCGCTGATTTTCGTCCGTCATTGTCCCAACTACTTGATCGTGCCATGAAATTCCTACTGATACTCCAGCTGCTCGCAGGCTTGTTTCTGTGCATACCGACAGCCTGCGCTGCGGATTCGCGGCCGAATATTCTGTTCTTCATCACCGACGACGAAAGCTGGCTGGAACGAAGTGCCTATGGCTGGTCGAAGCTGCCGACTCCGGCGTTCGATTCGGTGGCCAGACAAGGTGTGCTGTTTACCAATGGGTTTACTTCCGCGCCGTCGTGTGCGCCGTCTCGGGCATGCGTTCTGACGGGGCGAAATTTCTGGGAGCTGAAACAGGGAGCCTTTATCCAGGCGTTCATTCCTGACGAGTTCCCCGCCTTTCCGAAGCTCCTAAAGAACGATGGCTACCAGATCGGACGCACCGGGAAATCCTGGGGACCGGGTTCGCGGCCACCGGGCATCGATGACAAGTCGCCCGTGCCGTGGTTCTCGAAGAGGCAAATAGCAGAGCGGCCAGAGTTCATTAGTCGCCTCGATTACGCAGCCAACTTCAATGACTTTTTGGAGCAACGGGATCCCGAGCGTCCGTTCTTTTTTTGGGCGGGGACCGGAGAGCCGCACTCGCCATACGACAAGGACAACTACAAACGGCTTGAGAAGGAGTTTGGGATGACTCTGGACCAGGTTTCGCTGCCGCCGTTCATGGACGACACCCTCGAAAACCGAAAGCAGCGAGCGAATTTCCTGTACGAAATCTGTTATGCAGACCAGCATCTTGGCCGCATGCTCGACAGCCTCCAGCGAGCAGGAATTTTGAAGAACACATTGGTGGTGGTGACCTCCGACAATGGCACCGGCCTGTCACACGCCGCAAAGTCGCTTGGCAAGGCTTCGCCCTATGATGCTGGCGTGCATGAGCCACTCGCGATGATGTGGCCCAGTCGCGTGAAGGCCGGTCGGAAGGTCACGGACTTCGTAAATTTTTCCGACTTCGCGCCGACGTTTCTTGAAGCCGCCGGTAGCAAAGTGCCCGCAAGCATGAGCGGCCGAAGTTTATTGCCAATCCTTGAGTCGCCCAGCAGCGGACGGATTGAAAAGGATCGCGACTCGATTGTGACCGGGCTCGAATGGCATGGCGAGTTTGATCCCGACAGCAAGTCATCACGTAGTATTCGCGATGATCGCTATGCGTATGTGGTTCGGTACGCCAACGTGGACGCGCAGGGAAAGATGCTGGGAAACCGCGCGCTGATGGCTCCTTCGCAAATCGAGTTTTACGATTTGCAGAACGATCCGTGGCAGTTGAATGATCTTGTCGATGACCCGACCGTCAGCGCCGAAAAAGATCGACTCGCAACCAGGCTGCGTGAAGTCGGATTGAAAACCGGTGATCCCCGAATCACCGGCGAGATGGACTTATTCCGCAAGACGCGCCAGTACGTTCAGAAGCGAAAGAAAACGGGTTATGGCAAAACGCTTGAATTGCCCTTCGAGTAAGGCCAGTCATCGGAAACGAAACGAATGCAATTGGCCGGTGGGAACCGGCCCTACTTTGCAACCTGTTCGTTCCTGAGAATCCGTTCAAGGAAGCTCACCTGTAACGAGACGATCTCCTTGTAAGAGGGATCAATCTTGTGGTCCGGGTTCTCCTGCTTCCATCCGTGGCCAGCGTGTTTTACGGTCACGAACTGCATCGGTGCTTTCAGTTCATGCGTCCGTTTCTGCATCAGTTCCATCTGTCGATAGGAAATCGTCCGGTCAGAGTCCCCATGAATAAACAGCATTGGCGGCGAGTCAGGCTTTAAGTACAGAACCGGACTGATCTCCGCCTCAAGTTTGGCGATCGCTTCAGCGGAAGTCCCGTCGATGAATAGTCGGTTCAGCCAGCGACGGTGATAAGCCTTCTCCGAAGCCAGGCCGAACGACTCATAACTCTCGAAATCCGATGGGCCAAAGTTGGAGACTCCGCCCCGCACGTTGATCGAAACGTCGGCCAACCCGCGATCTCCCGGGAAGGACTTCGGTGGAGTCAGCGCGACCATCTGCGCCAGATGTCCTCCCGCCGAGCCTCCTGTTACAGCCATCCGCTTTGGGTCGATCTGATACTTCGCTGCGTGCTTCGCAAGAAAGCGAATTGCATCTTTGCAGTCGGTCACGCAATCCCGCATGACCGTCTCTTGAAGATCAAATTTGCACAGTCGGTAATCAACGGCTGCCACGGCAATTCCACGCTGTGTCAGTTCCGTCAATATAGATGGTTCTCGCCAAGCGACCGGAGTCACATTTTCCCTGGAGCCGTTTCCCCAACCGCCGCCGTGAAAGTACAGCACCAGCGGCACAGGATCGTTAGAGACTTCCTGCGGCATGTAAAGATCAAATAGACCGTACCAGTCGCCAATCTGTTTGTAGACTTCGTTGCGAAACTGTTTGCCAGGATGCTTATAGGGCCGCGCCTTACCGCCAAGTCGCGCGAGACGTTCGGCATGCCACGCATCGATATCGACTTCCGCGGAGTCCACCTGAGCAGAGGCGGTATTTGCAAATGCCAAGCCGATGATCATCCAAATCAGGATCTGCTTCGTCATATTCATCTTCGTGTAAATTGCTAGCCTGGAGGCTGAGGATTGGAAACGTTTATCCATTGTGGCCCAACGTCCGAATTGAGCCACTTTTCGCATCATGGCTCCGGAGCGGGGCGAGAAACTCTCGCTGTGAATCATGATCCGCGGACTGAGGAACGTTTCATGGCAAGTGATCCCCTATATCCTAGATCACTGTGCTGTCTTAGTCGACGATCAAGATCGTTCTACTGGCCGGGGTGACGGCGGTCGAAACTGTGGCTGTAGAGGATGTACACGTAGTACATCGCATGCTCTCGATTAGTTCATTGGAGCCCAAAAAAGCTCCCCCGACACCGACTCGAATCAATCTTTCGCACGAGGCAAGGATAGTGGACAGTGAAACCCCGCAAGTCATTGATTGAAAGCCACTTGCGAATTCCCACCTCAGATTTCGTTAACTGATTGAACTTTTTTGATACCAGCGAGTGACACCGAAAAGCACATAAAAAAAGCCGCCGATCAAACTTGATCAGCGGCCTTTAGTTTGAAGTGGAGGATCGAGGACACCAGTAGAACTTTTTGCCGTTGGCATCTCCACGTGGAGCCAAGACACAGCAAGGATTGCTGTGTCTCTGTCTTCCCAGTGTTAATCAATGAAGCTTTTCCGTGAGATCGGTGAAAAAGCTCCCCGAGGCGGTCTCTATCCGAACCGGGGATTTGTCGAGCTAGGTGCCTTTCGTACCAAGAGGTTAAGGCGATTGCCCCCACATCGAAATGTTCAAGTGGAGCTCTATTTTCGAGCGAGTTCGAGCGAGTTCGGGCCGAATTCGAGGCTGAGAAACCGAAGCGTGATCGTATGCGATTGGCGCTGTACTACCAGTCCTTGCTGGACTCTGGTGAGGTCGAATCACGCGCCGAATTGTCCAGGTTTCTTGGTGTAAGCCGCGAGCGTGTGACGCAGGTTTTGAATCGCCTCAGATAGCTCGGAAGACACCAGATCGGCCCAGGAATACATATGTCCGCGACCAGAGCGTCCAAGTCGAATCGCGGGCACTGGTCTGCCTGTTGATCGAATCTGACCGCGTTCCGGTCGTTCTCCAAGGTGGAGTACCTTCCGTGAAACGCAGAGGCCCCCAGATTCTCAACTTTTTTCGCGTAAGATCTACCACAGGAGCCCGATCTTTGGGTGGACTCAAATTGCATCCGCCAAATTACCTATGTCACTGAAACCAGATTTACCCTCCGGACACGAGACTTTCGTCCGCGCCCTGGCTCGGCATGAGAGGGTGATTCGCGCCTATATTCGTGGCTCGGGGATTTCACGACCGGAGGATGTGGACGAGATCGTTCAGGAAGTTTCGCTGATTGCTTGGCAGAAGTTTGAGCAGCTTAACGATGTGGAAGAGTTTCCACGATGGGCCTGTGTAATCGCGCGATACCGGATTCTCGAATTTCGTCGCAATCGGTTTCGAGATCGCCTGGTGCTCAACGAAAAAGTGTTCGATCTGCTTCTGGAAGAAGCCTTGGACGAAACGAAACAACATGATGCCCGGCTCCGGAAACTAGAGAGTTGTCTCGACGACTTACCGCCTGCCAGTCGAAGGCTGGTCAAGGCTGCTTATGAGCCAGGAGCGTCCATTGATGAACTGGCTCGTTCTGCGGGGAAGAAGGCCAACGCCTTGTATCAACAGCTTTGGCGGCTGCGTCAAATTCTCCGGAAATGTGTCGAGGACGCGATGCACAACGATACTAACCTCTCGGACCCATCGGTGCCGTCATGAATGAACGTGATCTGGAATTGATTCGCGACTATCTGGATGACCGCATCAAACCCAAGGGGTTAGAGCGGCTCAACCGGCTTCTGGAGACTGATTCCGATGCCCGCGCCGAGTTCCGCGCCATGGCGACGCTCGAGGAAGGTCTGCGGGATCTCTCGATTGCGAGCGAGGTTCCATTTACTGATCGCGCAACGCCGGTAGCCGAGCACGAACCGCAAAGACGCGCCGGACGTTGGTATCGCGTCGAACATATTGGCATCGCCGCCTTGTTCGTGGTCTGTGTTAGTCTGGCGATCTTGTTGCTGCGGAAGGCCGATCACGAAGATGAATGGGGCGATGCGATCGCCAGAATCAAGTTTCTCAGCGAAGACGCCGCGTTTGAGCCGGAACACCAACTTCCGAACGCGGAAGGCAGCTTGCTGGGCAAGGGCTGGGTGCAACTCGAACGCGGACGTGTCCGGATTCTCTTCCGCAGCGGAGCCACGGTGGAGGCGGAAGGGCCGGCGGCGCTGGGGATCGACACGCCGATGCGGGCCTATCTGGATTTCGGGAAGGTGATGGTGCATGCGCCAGAATCCGGCAGAGATTTTGTTGTCGCGACGGAATCGATGGAGGTCGTCGATCTGGGAACGCGGTTTGAGGTCAGCGTCGATCCGCAGTCGCGCGAATCGAACGTCTCCGTCATTGAAGGTTTGGTCGATTTACATCTTGGCAGCCACGGAACGGAACGAATGATTCGGCCGTTGGAGGCTGGCTACGCCGCACGCGTTGATACGTCCGGCAAGATTATCGAGATCACCAATGGCTCTGGAACACGCCCGACATCCGAGACGGACGATGCTCGGATTCTGGCGCATTGGACGTTTGATGAACTGAGCGCTGACGGGAAAGTCCAGGACGCGACGGGGAGTCAACTCGGTGGAATCCTGCGTGCCGGAAAGGCTCCCGATCTCGTTCCGGGCGTGAGTGGGCAGGCGCTGGTGTTCACGGACAACGCATCAGTGGATTTGAGCGAACACGTTTCGACGCTCGCTCAGTTGGACGCCTTCACCTTTGCCGCATGGGTGCGCGATCCAGATGAACCGCTGGCCGTGCTTTTCTCGCTCTCGGGAGATTCGGAGCAGCACCGCCTGCAGTTTCATCTATCGCGCGGGTTTGTGCGCTTTGGTTGGCAGGATGGACTGCACTACGACTCAATCTCCGGTGGAGTCGATGGCTGGAAGTCCGGCCAATGGTATCACGTGGCGGTCGCTGTCGAGGGCGGCGTCGTTCGCCTGTATCGCGATGGCGAACTGCTTGCCTCTGGTTCGATGGGGGCGAAGATCGGAACGCCGGTCAGCAATCCCTCTTCGGTGAAGAACGCTACCTATGCATACATCGGCCGGTTGGAAGATGGCCGCCAGGGTGACGAGATCGCTCACCAGTGGTTCGAGGGACAGATGGACGATGTCCAGTTGCATTCCGGCGCGGTGAGCCAGGAAGGCATCCGCTTTATGTTCGAACACCCGGGTAATCGCTGGAGCCCCGGCGAATCGCTCAAGTAACAAAACATCAACCGACTACGAACTGAAACAACGCCACGCAGGGTAACTATGAACCGAAAGCCCGTCATAAATGCCGTAGCGAAACTTGCCAGGAATTTCGACGCGTCTGGAAACCGAAAGTCCTGGCGACTTTCGCTACCTTCGAAGCTGACGCTTATTTCCGGCCTGCTTCTTATCCACGTGCCATTCGCGGTGACTCATGCCGCCGAAACGCCAGCAGCCATCGCAACGCGCGAGACGAAACTGAACCCGGATGTCCTGGGTCGCTTCCTGCGGACTCATTGCATCCGCTGTCACGGGCCAGAGGAGCAGAACGGCAGCGCTCGGTTTGACAGGCTGGATTATTCGATCTCGGACAAGATTGAGGCGTTGCACTATCAGGATGTG
>ERZ887849.3167-NODE-3167-length-12625-cov-79.500477_pt1 | contig 12625 bp, 10 predicted proteins | sample MGYA00521267_ERZ887849 | MGnify/ENA primary metagenome ERZ887849 (study PRJEB32303, sample SAMEA104408601) | aquatic metagenome | biome: Brackish water; feature: Pelagic; material: water | place: Baltic Sea | collected 2014-06-06T16:11:00 | depth 2,863 m ... | reverse complement strand
ATTTTTTTTCAATGCCTTTAACTCTTTACGATAAAATTTGGAATGATCATTTAGTTGATCAGCAGGAAGATGGAACAGCCCTACTTTTTGTTGATAGGCATTTAGTCCATGAAGTTACAAGCCCCCAAGCATTTGAAGGATTAAGAAATGCAAATAGAAAAGTAAGACAACCAAGTCTTACCCTAGCTGTTGCAGATCATAATGTTCCAACTACTGATAGATCTAAGGGTATTGCTGATGCAGAGTCAAAAATTCAAGTAGATACTTTGGAAAACAATTGTAAAGAGTTTGGAATTCAATATTTAGGAATGAATGATAAACGACAAGGTATAGTTCATATTATTGGACCAGAGCAAGGATTTACACAACCAGGAACAGTAATTGTTTGTGGAGATAGTCATACAGCAACCCATGGAGCATTTGGAGCCCTAGCTTTTGGTATAGGCACATCTGAAGTTGAACATGTTTTGGCAACTCAAACCTTAGTGCAGAAAAAAGCAAAAAATTTCAGAATAAATGTAAATGGAAAGCTTCCAATTGGTGTGACTTCAAAAGATGTAATTTTACAAATTATAGGTGTTATTGGTACTGCAGGTGGAACAGGATCTGTTATAGAATATTCAGGTAGCCTAATTTCATCCTTAAGTGTTGAGCAAAGAATGACAATTTGCAACATGACAATTGAAGGTGGAGCAAGAGCTGGATTAATAGCCCCAGACGAAAAAATTTTTGAATATTTAAAAGGCAAGCCAATGTCCCCAAAAGATACAGATTGGGATAAAGCTATGAAATATTGGATGAGTTTAAAAACAGATGATGGTGCTAAATTTGATAAAGAAATAAACTTGGTTGCAGAAGATATTCTTCCCATGATTACTTGGGGAACATCTCCTCAAGACGTCATCACTATTGATGGCAAAGTTCCAAACCCACAAAATGAAAAAGATGAGGATAAGAAAAATTCTATAGAAAGATCTTTGAAATATATGGGTTTAAAGGCTGATACATTAGCTACAGATATAAAAATTGATAAAGTTTTTATTGGAAGTTGTACAAATGGTAGAATAGAGGATTTAAGAGAGGCTGCAAAAATATTAAAGGATAAAAAAAAAGCAGCACATGTTCATGCAATGGTTGTTCCAGGATCTGGGTTAGTTAAAGAACAAGCAGAACAAGAAGGGCTTGATAAAATCTTTATAGAGTCAGGATTTGAATGGAGAGAGCCAGGTTGCTCTATGTGTTTAGCCATGAATGCTGATAAATTAAAACCAGAGGAAAGATGCGCATCAACATCAAATAGAAACTTTGAAGGTCGACAAGGAAGAGGTGGGCGTACGCATTTAGTAAGCCCTGGAATGGCAGCTGCTGCAGCCATTTCTGGAAATCTTGATGATGTTAGAAAATATCAAAATTAGAAATGAAAAAATTTAATACACTTAAAAGCATTCCAGCTTATTTACCAATAGTTAATATTGATACAGATATGATTATTCCTAAACAGTTCTTAAAAACAATTAAGAGAACTGGACTTGGTAAAAATTTATTCTTCGAAATGAGGTACGATGATAACGGTAATAGTTTAAAAGATTTTATTTTAAATCAAGAGCCTTACATTCAATCAAAAATATTAATTGCAGGTAAAAATTTTGGCTGTGGGTCATCAAGAGAACATGCGCCCTGGGCATTATTAGATTTTGGAATAACATGTGTGATAAGCTCAAGCTATGCAGATATTTTTTATAATAATTGTTTTAAAAATGGAATTTTGCCAATTACTTTGGAAGAAAATAAAATTAAAGAATTATCTGAATATTCAAAAAGAAAAGAGGAAATAGCAATTGATTTAATGGAAGAGAAAATAATTTTTGGAAATAATGAAATAAAGTTTGATATTGATCCTTTTAAAAAAAAATGCCTATTAGAGGGATTAGATGATATTGCTCTTTCATTAGCAAAAAAAGATAAAATCATGACATTTGAGGAAAATTTAAAAAATACTAAGCCATGGATATTTAATGATTAAAGTAAAAAAAAGAAAAATTTTACTTTTACCTGGGGATGGCATTGGTCCTGAAGTAATTCAGGAAGTGAAAAAAATTATTCAATGGTTAAATTCAAATAAATCTTTGGACTTTGAGATTGATCAAGATTTAGCTGGAGGATGTTCTTACGATAAACATGGAACTCCAATTACAGATGAAGTTTTTTATAAAGCTTTAGAAAGTGAAGTTGTAATGTTAGGAGCTGTTGGTGGTCCAAAGTGGGATAATTTAGATTTTTCTAAAAAACCTGAAAGAGCATTATTGAAATTAAGAAAAGAATTAAAATTATTTGCAAATTTGAGACCAGCAATTTGCTTTGAGCAATTAGTTGATGCATCAACTTTAAAGCCAGAAATTGTATCCGGATTAGATATAATGATTGTAAGAGAATTAACAGGTGGAATTTATTTTGGAGAACCAAGAGGAATTAAACCAATAGAAAATGGAGAAAGAAAAGGCATAAATACTCACACTTATACTACTAGCGAGATAGTTAGAGTGGCTAAAGTTGCCTTCGATTTAGCAAGAAAAAGATCCAACAAAGTTACTTCGTGTGAAAAATCTAACGTGATGGAAGCTGGGCAATTGTGGAAAGAAGAAGTTCAAGAATTACATGACAAAGAATATAAGGATGTAGAACTAAGCCATATGCTTGCAGACAACTGCGCTATGCAGTTATTAAGAAATCCAAAACAATTTGATGTGATTGTTACGGATAATTTGTTTGGAGACATGTTATCTGATCAAGCCTCAATGTTAACTGGTTCGTTAGGTTTGCTGCCATCAGCATCATTAGGAGCTAAAAATAAAGAAGGAGAAATGAGAGCAATGTACGAACCCATTCATGGATCGGCACCTGATATAGCCGGCAAAGGAATTGCTAATCCAATCGCTAGTATTTTAAGTTTTGCAATGGCTTTAAAATATTCTTTGGATTTAGATAAAGAGGCGGAGGCTTTAGAGAAAGCGGTTCAAGATGTACTAAATGACGGCTTAAGAACTAAAGATATTCTATCAGAAGGCACAAAAGAGGTTTCAACTTCTCAAATGGGTGATGCGATAATTTCAAAATTGCAATAATCTATTAATTATTCTAAACTATTTTTATGCCAACCTATTCTGCTCCAGTAGAAGATATGATGTTTCTTTTTGAGAAATTGAGAGACAACAAAAATTACAATGAATTAGAAAAATATAAAGAAGTCAGCTCTGAACTAGTTAAGGATATATTAGAGGAGGCAGCAAAAATAAATCAAAATTTAATTTTACCACTTGCAAAAATAGGAGATGAAAATCCTGCAGTTTTAGAAAATGGAGTAGTAAGAACACCCCCAGGATATAAAGAAGCGTACCAAAAATATATTGAAGATGGTTGGACTTCTTTATCTTGTGATCCAAAATATGGTGGCCAAGGAATGCCAAAAACTGTAAGTGCATTTTTTGATGAAATGCTCTCTTCTGCAAGCCTATCATTTAAATTATATAGTGAATTAAGTATTGGAGCATACAACTGTATTAATCATCATGCTTCAGATGAAATAAAAAATACGTATTTACCCAAGATAGTGGAAGGTAAATGGAGTGGCACAATGTGCTTAACAGAACCTGTGTGTGGAACTGATTTAGGACTTTTAAAAACAAAAGCAGAAAAACAAAGTGACGGAACTTATAAAATTACTGGTCAGAAAATATTTATTACTTCGGGAGACCAAGATTTGACAGAAAATATTATTCATTTAGTAATTGCTAGAGCAACAGATTCTCCTGCTGGGACTAAGGGTATTAGCTTATTTTTAGTTCCTAAATTTAAAGTAAATGAGGATGGGACTGTTGGCCAACGAAATGGAATATCAACAGGATCCATTGAAAGCAAGATGGGTATTAAAGGTTCTGCTACATGTGTGTTAAATTTTGATCAAGCTACAGGTTTCATGATTGGTAAAAAAGACAAAGGTCTAAATGCAATGTTTACAATGATGAATCTTGAAAGAATAGTTGTTGGTATTCAAGGATTAGGAATTTCTGAAATTGCTTATCAAAATTCACTTGCTTACGCAAAAGAGAGAAAACAAGGTAAAACTAATAATACTAAATCTACTAATGGTGCAGATTTTATAATTGAGCATGCTGATATAAGAAGATCATTATTAAATATGAAATCAATAATAGAGGGTGAGAGAGCCTTATGTTTTTGGTTATCGCAACAAACTGAAGTTAGTCTGAATCATCCAGATGAAAAAATTCGCCAAGAGGCTTCTGATTTTGTTTCGCTAATGACTCCAGTGGTAAAGTCATTATTTACAGATCTAGGCATGGAAATTACAAATGATGCAATGCAAATTCATGGAGGTTATGGTTATACTAAAGACCAAGGGATAGAACAATTATTTAGAGACAACAGAATAACACCAATATATGAGGGAACAAATTCTGTGCAAGCTGCAGACTTAGTTTTTAGAAAATTATCCAATAAAAATGGAAGTATAATTAATAAATTTTTAGATCTAATAAAATCTGAAACAGATATAGATAACGAAAAAATTAAGCCATTTACTAAGGATTTTGCTCACTATTTAAGCATCTTAACTAAGTTTAGTGAATGGATAAATGAAAAAACAAAATCAGATAAAGACGATGTGAGTGCAGCAGCAAACGATTATTTAAAGACACTTGGGTTTGTGTCTGTTGCTTATGCTTGGATAAAAGTTTTAGACATAAGTTTTAAAAATTACGATGAGAACAAAAACTTTTATGATGATAAAATAAATACGGCAAAATTTTACTTTGATAAAGTTTTACCAAGAGCAGAGCAACATTATAAATCAGCCATATCTGGAAGCTCAAATATAATGAATTTTAAATTTAATTAAAATGAGTCATTACGATACTAATTTAGACAAAAATGCAGCAAACTATGTTCCATTAACACCGATATCTTTTTTGGAAAGAGCAAAAGATGTTTACCCAAATTATGAAGCAATTGTTTATGAAGATCGAAAATATACTTGGGCTGAAGTTTATAAAAGAACCACTAAATTTGCTAGTGCACTCGAAAAAATTGGTGTTAGTAAAGGTGATACTGTTTCGTTTTTAGCTTTTAACACACCAGAAATTTTTGAGGCTCATTATTCAGTTCCTATGATGGGTGCTGTGTTAAACACAATAAATATTAGGCTGGATGCTAATACTATCTCTTATATTTTAAAACATAGTGATGCAAAAGTATTAGTAGTAGATAGACAACTTCACATAGAAGTAAAAAAAGCATTAAGTAAATTGGATAAAAAAATAACTATTATCGACATACACGATAAGTTTGCAGATCAGTCAAAGTTAGAAAAAATTGGTGAACTAGAATATGAAAGCTTCTTAGAAACAGGTGATGATGGTTTTATTTGGAAAAGACCAGAAGATGAGTGGCAAGCTATATCATTAAGCTACACCTCTGGCACAACAGGAAATCCTAAAGGAGTTGTTTATCATCATAGAGGATCATATTTAATGGCAACAGGAAGTGCAGTTGCATGGAATATGCCTAACAGATTAAATTTTTTAACAATTGTTCCAATGTTTCATTGTAATGGCTGGTGCTATCCTTGGACAGTTCCAATGTTAAATGGAAGGACTATTTGTTTAAGAAATATAGATGTTAAAAAGATTTTTGAGTTAATTGATAAATACAATGTTACTCATTTTGGAGGTGCGCCAATCGTATTAAATATGATTACGGGTGCTCCAGAAAGTGATCGAAAAAAATTAAAACACAAAGTTCATGTGCTTACCGCAGGAGCTCCACCACCAAGTATAATTTTCAAAAAAATGAAAGAACTTGGTTTTGAAGTAATGCATGTTTATGGTTTAACAGAAACTTATGGTCATGTTACTCAATGCGCTTGGAATAATGATTGGAATGAATTTGATGAAGACAAACAAAATGAAATTAAAGCAAGACAAGGTGTAAGGTATCCTAATCTTGAAGGTGCAACTATTATGGACCCTGAGACGATGAAAGAAGTTCCAAGAGATGGAAAAACAATTGGTGAGATTATGCTTAGAGGTAACGTGGTCATGAAAGGTTATTTTAAGGACAAAGCAGCAACAGATAAAGCTATGGCTGGTGGCTGGTTTCATTCTGGAGATTTAGCGGTAATGCACCCAGACGGTTATGTTAAAATACAAGACAGATCTAAAGATATAATTATTTCTGGAGGAGAAAATATATCTTCAATTGAGATCGAAAATACGCTTTCTAAACATCCTTCAGTATCAATTGCTGCTGTTGTTGCTAAGCCTGATGAAAAATGGGGAGAGGTACCATGTGCATTTATTGAAATGGTAAAAGACAAGCCTACAACTGAAAAAGAATTAATAAGCTTCTGTAAAGAAACTTTGGCTAGTTTTAAGGTTCCAAAACAAGTTGTTTTCTGTGAATTACCAAAAACTTCTACGGGAAAAATTCAAAAATTTGAACTAAGAAAAAAATTTTAGGTAATTGATTGATAATAACCATAGAAAATAAAAGTGTTCATGCTTCAGATGCAGGACAAGGCATAGATAATTCTAAAGATACAATAGTATTTCTACATGGAAGTGGCCTTTCACACATTGTTTGGTCTCTAACCGAACAATTTTTTTCAAATAAAAATTTTAATGTTTTATCAATTGATTTACCAGGTCATGGCAACTCTGAAGGTCCATCTATTGATACTATTGAAAAAATTGCTGAGTGGCTGGAAAAAGTATTTATAGAATTAAAATTGGATAATATAATTCTTGTTGGTCATTCTCAAGGTTGTCTAGAAGCTTTAGAATATTCATTTAAATACAAAGATAGACTTAAAAAGATAGTTTTTGTTGGGGGCTCTTATCGAATGCCTGTTCATAAAGATCTCATTGATCTAGCAACAAACGGAGACTCTGATGCTGTAAAATTAATGATGAAGTGGGGATATGAAGGTTCAAAAAAATTTATTGGTGGAAATCCAGTTGAAAGAATAATCCAATCACCCAGAGACATCAGAGAAATTTTAGCAGTTGATCTTATTGCCTGTAATAATTATCAAAATGGTTCTGATGCTGCTAAAGCTATAAATTGTCCAGCTATGTTTATATTGGGAGAACTAGACAAGATGGCTAATTTAGAAAGTGGAAAAAAATTTGCAAATTTAGTCAAAAATTCAACTACCCATATAATTAAAGGATCAGGACATATGATTATGATTGAAAAAGCTTTTGAAATGCGAGAAAAGATTTTGGAATTTTTAAATAAATGAAAAATTATTCAATAGCAAAATCTAGAAGATTAAGAAGCACCCCTTATACCTCAAGAATAGAAAAACAAGGTGTAACAGCTTATACAGTCTATAATCACATGTTGTTACCAGCGGCCTTTGGTTCAATTGAAGATGGATATCACCATTTAAAAAAATATGTTCAAGTATGGGATGTTGCTGCCGAAAGACAGGTTGAAATATCTGGAAAAGATTCAGCAAAATTAGTTCAGTTAATGACATGTAGAGATTTATCAAAATCAAAAATAGGCAGATGTTATTACTGCCCGATAGTAGATGATTTAGGAAACTTAGTTAATGATCCTGTAATTTTAAAAATAGCAGACGATAAATGGTGGATATCAATTGCAGATTCTGACGTATTATTTTATGCAAAAGGATTAGCATCTGGATATAAATTTGAAGTTAACATCATAGAGCCAACTGTAGATATAATTGCAATACAAGGGCCAAAATCTTTTGCGCTAATGGAAGAAATTTTTGGAAAAAAAATTACTGAACTAAAGTTTTTTGGTTTTGATTATTTTGACTATGAAGGTGAACAACATTTAATAGCAAGATCTGGCTGGTCAAAACAAGGGGGATTTGAAGCTTACATTCAAAATCCTGAGATAGGAAAAAAGCTATATGATAAATTATTCGAAGTTGGAAATCAGTATAATGTAAAGCCTGGGTGTCCAAATTTAATAGAAAGAATTGAAAGCGCCCTACTATCTTATGGGAACGATTTTGACAATAATGACAATCCTTTTGAATGTGGTTTTGACCAATATGTTTCTTTGGATAGTGAGGTTGAATTTCTAGGTAAAGAAAATTTAAAAAAGATAAAATCTGAAGGAGCTCTAAAAAAGTTAAAAGGGGTAAAGATTGATTTACAAGAAATAAGTCTTACATCTTCAAAAAATATTTATGATGTTAACAATGTTATTATTGGTGAATTAAGGTCAGCAACTTATTCTCCTCTATTTAAGCAAGTAATTGGAATAGCCATGATTAAAAAACCTTTTTGGAAAAACACTCAGGCTTTTAAAATTGATATAAATGGTAAAACTTTTGATGGAAAAGTTTGCGATTTACCCTTCATCTAGTATAAAATCTTGTAGTATCATGAATATAGCAATTGTAGGTGCCACAGGCAATGTAGGAAGAAAAATTCTCGAAGTATTAGAGAGGAAAAAATTAAAAATAAATGAATTATTTTTGGTAGCCTCATCTAAAAGTGCTGGTCAAAAAATAGTTTTTAATGGTAAGGATCATGAAGTTTTTAATCTTGAAACTTTTGATTTTTCAAAAACTAAAATTACCTTTTTTGCTGCTGGAGGAAAAATTTCTGAGAAGTATGCACCATTAGCAGCAAAACATTCAGTTGTTATTGATAACTCTAGTTTTTATAGAATGGATCAAGATGTGCCCTTAATTGTTCCTCAGGTGAACGCAGATGCTATTAAAAATATGAAAAAAAATATTATAGCCAATCCAAATTGTTCTACTGCACAATTAGTCATTGTATTAAAACCTTTACATGATTTATTTAAGATTCAAAGAATAGTTGTTTCAACTTATCAGTCTGTTTCAGGAGGTGGCAAAGGTCCAATGGATGAATTAATTGAACAAACTAAACTATCGTTAAATAATAAAAAAATTACATCTAAAAATTTTACTAAACAAATAGCCTTTAATGCAATCCCTCATATCGATCTTTTTTCAGATGATGGCTACACTAAAGAAGAGTTAAAAATGACAAATGAAACAAAAAAAATACTTGATGAGCAAATTGAACTAACAGCAACTTGTGTAAGGATTCCAGTTATGGTTTCACATTCAGAGTCAGTGAATATTCAATTTGAAAAACCATTTTCTTTAGGAGAAGTTCAAGATGCCTTAAGTAAAGCTAAGGGATGTAAAGTACATGATTTAAGAGAAGATGGGGGCTACATTACTCCTTTAGAAGCTGAAGGTAGTGATGAAACTTACATATCTAGAATAAGAGAAGATAAAACAAATAAAAACTCCCTAAACTTATGGATTGTTTCTGATAATTTACTTAGAGGAGCTGCATTAAATGCAGTTGAAATTGCTGAAACTTTAATTAAAAAAAATATTGATGGAAAATAACAATCCTTTATCCCCTCATATACAAGTTTATAGATGGCATATTTCATCTTTGGTTTCGATTTCTCATAGAATTACAGGAATAATAAATATAGTTGCAATCACAGCTATGTGTGTTTGGGTTGCCTCTTTATTATTAGGAGAGACTAGTTATGAATTTACAAAAGTTTTTTTACAATCTGTGTTTGGAAAATTTATAATTTTAGGATTAACATGGTCATTTAGTTTTCAAATCCTCAGCGAAATAAGACATTTAATAATGGATATGGGATACGGTTTTGAATTAAAAACTACTAAAATTACAGGTTTAGTTGTGATTATCGGCTCATTTTTATTAACAATTTTAATTTACCTTTTAGGAAAATAATTTTTATGAATAATGTAACTAAAAAATGGGTACTTTTAAAAGTAAGCTCAGCTATTTTAGTTCCTTTAATGTGCTGGTTTATAATAAATTTTGTAGGTATTTTTGATAAAGATTATACCGATGTGCTAGGTTTTTTTTCTACAAAATCATCAAAAATATTATTTTCATTATTTTTGATACTTGCATTTTTTTTCTCTAATTTAAGTATTAGTGAGGTATTTGAAGATTATATTAATGATGAAAAAAACAAAAATGCCGCAAACAAAGCATTACAAATTTTTGCTATAGTAGTTCCACTAATTACGATTATTATAGTATTTAATTTAAATATATGAGTGCTTACAAAATTATAGATCACGAATATGATGTTATTGTGCTTGGCGCTGGTGGCTCAGGTTTAAGAGCTGCAGTTGGTTTGAGTGAAGCAGGATTAAAAACCGCCTGTATATCAAAAGTATTTCCAACAAGAAGTCACACATCTGCTGCACAAGGTGGAATCTCTGCTGCCCTTGGAAACATGGGAGAAGATGATTGGAGATGGCACATGTATGATACGGTTAAAGGTGCAGATTGGTTGGGTGATCAGGATAGTATTGAGTATCTTTGTAAGGAAGCACCAAAGGCAGTAATAGAATTAGAAAAGTATGGAGTTCCATTTAGTAGAACAGATGATGGAAAAATTTATCAAAGACCATTTGGTGGAATGACTAAAAATTATGGTAATGGTATTGTTCAAAGAACATGCGCGGCTGCCGATAGAACAGGGCACGCAATACTTCATACCCTTTATGGACAAGCATTAAAGCACAACACTGAATTTTTTATTGAATACTTTGCGTTAGATTTAATAATGAAAGATGGTGAATGCAAAGGTCTTATAGCTTGGAATTTAAATGATGGAACTATCCATAGATTTAGAGCCCATATAACAATAATAGCAACGGGTGGTTATGGTAAAGTTTATTATTCTGCAACATCAGCTCACACATGTACAGGTGATGGTAATGCAATGGTACTTAGAGCAGGTCTTCCTTTACAAGATATGGAATTTGTTCAATTTCATCCAACAGGAATTTATGGTCATGGAACTTTAATTTCAGAGGGTGTTAGAGGAGAAGGTGGATATTTGGTTAACTCAAAGGGCGAGCGGTTTATGGAGAGATACGCGCCAAATGCAAAGGATTTAGCATCTAGAGATGTAGTGAGTAGATCAATGTCAATTGAGATCAATGAAGGAAGAGGTGTTGGTAAAGAAAAAGACCATGTCCATTTACACTTAAGTCATTTAGATAAAAATATTATAGAAAGTAGACTTCCAGGAATTACGGAGGCAGCAAGATTATTTGCTAACGTTGATGTAACAAAAGAACCAATACCTGTTGTGCCTACTGTGCATTATAATATGGGAGGTATTCCTACTAATTATAAAGCAGAAGTTTTAACTGTTAATGGTTCTGAAAAAACGGTTCCAGGTCTTATGGCAATCGGAGAGGCTGCATGTGTTTCTGTTCATGGAGCAAATAGATTGGGTTCAAATTCATTGATTGATTTAGTTGTGTTTGGAAGGGCTGCAGCAATGAGAGCTGCAGAATTAGTAAAGCCTGGCACACCTCATGAAGAAGTAAGTGAAACTGAGACTGAAAAATGTTTAGCGAGATTTGATAAACTTAGAAATGCTAATGGAGAAACAAGCACTGCAGAACTTAGACTTTCAATGCAAAAGATCATGCAATCAAAATGTGCAGTTTTTAGAACAGATAAGACTTTAAAAGAAGGAGTTGATGAAATAAGAAAAGTTTATGATGGGATGGAGTCAATCTCAGTCAAAGATAAATCTTTAGTTTTTAATACAGATTTAGTTGAAACATTGGAATTTGATAATTTGATTAGACAAGCAATTACCACAGTTGATTCCGCTTATAATAGAAAAGAGAGTAGAGGTGCTCATGCTAGAGAAGATTTTCCAAAGAGAGATGATGAAAAATTTATGCAACATACTATTGCTTGGTGTAACGGAAAAGATACTAAAATTGACTATAGACCAGTTCATAAAACAACATTAACAAACGAGGTCCAATATTTTCCACCACAAGAGAGAGTTTATTAATGGTTCAAATTAATTTACCTGAAAATTCTAAAGTTCAAAAAGGTAAATATTACAAAGATACAACTGGATCAAAAAATATCAGAAAAGTTAATATTTATAGATGGGATCCATCAACTGGAGAAAATCCAAGAGTAGACACATATGAAGTTGATATGGACAACTGTCCTTCAAAAGTTCTAGATTTATTAAATAAAATTAAAAGTGAAATAGACCCATCACTAGCGTATCGAAGATCTTGCGCTCATGGTGTTTGCGGTTCTTGTGCTATGAATATGGATGGTAAGAATGGTCTTGCATGTACAACACCTCACTCTGAAATTGAAGGTGATATAAATATTTATCCTCTTCCACATTTAAAAGTTAAAAGAGATTTAATTGGAGATTTAAATGGTCTTTATAAACAGTACCAGTCAATAGAGCCTTGGTTAAAAACTAATACTAAAGTTGAAACAACAGAAATTATTCAATCTAAAAAAGATAGAGAAAAATTAGATGGAGCGTACGAGTGCATCATGTGTGCATGCTGCTCAACATCCTGCCCAAGTTATTGGTGGAATGGTGACAAATATTTAGGGCCTGCTGTATTACTACAAGCGTACAGATGGATAGTTGATAGTAGAGATGACGAAAGAAAAGAGAGATTAAAAAAAGTAGCTGATGAGCTTAAGCTTTATAGGTGTCATACTATTATGAATTGTACTAATGC
>ERZ887849.3166-NODE-3166-length-12629-cov-6.204310_pt1 | contig 12629 bp, 8 predicted proteins | sample MGYA00521267_ERZ887849 | MGnify/ENA primary metagenome ERZ887849 (study PRJEB32303, sample SAMEA104408601) | aquatic metagenome | biome: Brackish water; feature: Pelagic; material: water | place: Baltic Sea | collected 2014-06-06T16:11:00 | depth 2,863 m ... | reverse complement strand
CGGCTGGGTTCGTCCAAGTGCAGCTGCTCCAGCAGTTGCTCGAGGGAGACGCCGGGCTTCCATGCGTCGAGAACCAGCGCAGCCGCCCAGGCCAGCAAGGTGCTGGGGATGTGGCGACTGGGGGCATCGGAAGCCCGGACCACCGCATCGTCGGAGGGGAGGTCGTCGAGGGGGCTGTGCCCGGACTCGGGTTCTGGAGGCGACACAACAACGTCCCGTGGGGGTCGCCTCAGGCCTATCCGGCCGGTTGCGCAGTTGTGGGCGGGGTGGGCCCGCTCAGGTCCTGAAGGGCAGCGAGGATCTCGATCCCAAGACGCAGACGTGCCCGACAGACTGGCTGTCGGGCACGTCATCGTTGCAGTCAAACCGGGGGCTTAGCGACGCTTGGCCTTGCCACCGCGAGCGCCGCCGCCAGCCTCGCCGCCGCCGCCGCCAGCCTTGGGAGCGCCGCCGCCAGACTTGGCACCGCCGCCAGCCTTCGCGCCACCGCCAGCCTTGGGAGCGCCAGCCTTGGGAGCGCCAGCTGCGGGAGCCGGCTTGGCTGCGGGTGCTGCCTCAGCCTTCTTGGCTGCGGGCGTTGCGGGCTTGGCGTCCGCCTTGGCTTCGACAGCCGGCTTGGTGTCGGCGGTCTTGGTGTCGGCCTTCTTGCCGCTGCCACCGAAGATGAGGCCGATGGCCAGCATGACGACGCCGCCGCCGCTGCCGATCATGCCGACGAGCTTGGCGGTGTTGGCCGTCTTCATCGTGGCAGCCAGGGTCTCTTCCCGGGTCTTGCCGCTCAGGTACAGGCTCACCCAGCTCGGGGAGCTGATCTTGCCCTCGGCATACTTGCCGTTGACGTAGAGCTGGTCCTGAACACGCAGTGCCTCTTCCTTGACTTCGTACTTGGCCGAGTCGGGGACGATGTGGCCCTTCACGCGCCCACCGGGATGCACGGTGAAGCCGTTCTCGCCGAACTCAAGGCCGCCACCCTTGATGGTGGAGATGAGGCCGCGGCTCTTGGACTTGTTGAACTTGTCAACGGGGTCGAAGTCGCCGCCCTTGGAGGGGTCCACTTCGCAGACGCCGGAGCCGTCGTCCAGACCGAAGACCACACCCTTCTTCTCTTCGTGGACGACCACAGACTTGCTGTTGTCGCCGGACTTCCAGGAAGCGGTGACGGTGAGGCTATAGTACAAGCACTTACCACCCTGAACCGGTGCTTCGAGCAGGTCGTCGTCGTTGCAGACAATCTTGCCTTCGGTGGACAGGGCACCCTTGTCACCGGAGACTTCGTCGCCCTTGGAGGCAACCTCACCGGTCTTGTGGAAGGGAGTCTTGGCGATCCGGCCACCCTTGTAGCGTTGCACAAGGAAACCAAGGATACCGAGCGCTCCGACGAGGAGTGCGAATGCGCCGAGGGCGACAAGAATCTGCACGGGAGACTCCCAATTCGTGTTTTTGGGTGGGCAGGGCTGACCGGCCGCAGGTATGGTATTCGTGGGTCTTTTGCAAGGGAGAGGGAACACCGGTTGGGCCCATTCAGCGCGAATCTGGGCGGATGTGACGTGACACCAGCCCCCCCGCACCGGGCGCCAGGCTTCGGTGGTGCACTCCCTGGGGTGTTGGCGGCTGGAGCGGGTCCGCAGGCCACAAGAGCCCCCAGTACCGCGGCTCTCTCGCCCATCCCTGACCTTGCGTGCACACTTTGCGATGCAATCGCACGCATGCACCCCTGCAGAGACCGCGCTTTTGCGTCCGGTTGACCGCTTCAGGCGGTCCGCTCTCCGCATGGCACGGCCTGGATCCCACCGGCCGGGTTTCGGGTGTGCAATGCAAAGCGGCGAGCCAATGTTTGGCCGGCACAATTCTGGGCCGGACGCGTGGACCCGGGATCACTCCCCTGAGGACTGTTCCAGCTGGGCGTCGCAGCGGGCGCGGGACTCGCCCGTCAGGTCCGGGCAAGCCGTCCGGAGCACCCGGTCTGCGTCATCGAGGCGACCGGCTTGGCGCAGTGGTGTCACCAGCCGCACCCGCTCTTCGGCCGGGGCCGCGGGCTGGGCGGCGATCTGCAGTCCGGATGCGAGGTCCCCCAGCTCCAGTGCAAGCCGCAGCCCCAGGGTGGCGGTGGCCGCCGCCACAGCGGGATCGGCCGGTGGGGCGATGGCGTGGCGAGAGACCAAGGCCCAAGCGCCGCTCGGGTCACCCGCCTGTTGGCGCAGCAGGGCGTGGTTGTAGGCGAGCGTGGCACTCAGCGCCCCCGGGCCGCCCGCCTCGGCGAGCACCCGGTCGGCCACGGTGAGATCGGTCGCCTCCACCGCACATCGGTGCACCAGGTTGGCCACGCGCGCGCGGTCCTCGGCGGTCGTCGGCTGGCCGGCGCCGGACAAGGCCTCACTGGCGATGTCCCGGCACCCGGGCGCACGGCCGGCCTTTCGTTCCGCCAGCGCCAGGTTGTACCGGTCCCGCCAGTCGCCGCCGCTCGTGATGCGGGCCTGCACCCGTGGCGGCATGCCCGCCGGGGACAGCAAGGCGAACTGGCCGGCGGTCTGGAGCAGATCGGGATCGGCCGGGGTGCGCGCGATGGCGCTGTCGATGGCGGCCCACGCGCCCTCGGTGTCCCCTCGACCCATCCGCAGCCGGGCGTCGGCGATGATGAGGGGGGTCGCCTCGGGCCACCGTCCCTGGAATTCCTTGAGCCGAGCATCGGCCTCGTCGAGCTTGCCCTCCTCCCTCAGCAGGTCCACCAGGAGCCCCGCACCCCGCGCGATCTCACGAAGCAGGGCCCGCTCATCCGACTTGCGCAGGATGCCCGACATGGCCCCGCTGGCATGCACATCCACCCACGTCTTGCCGTTGAAGGTCTGCTCCAGATCCGCCCGTGCACCGGCGCGGTCTCCCTGGGCGGCCCGTGCCCGTGCGCGCAGCAACCGGGCGTCGGTGCGGGTGGGACTTCGGGTCAGCACCTCGTCGAGAATGGTTACTGCTGGGCCAGTCTCGCCATCTCGCATCAGGTCGACGGCCTGCGCCACCGCCATCAGATCTCGGGCGCCCACCTGGCTGGCAGCGGCCCCGACCGCGCCCCCGTCCGGCCCACCCGCGCGGCTGCGTGCGGCCACGACCAGATCCGCCTGGCCCGACCGCAAGCACAACGGAAGGGCCTTGTCGACGGTCTTCTGGTCTTTGGCTTCCACCGCCACCTGGACCTCCAGGCATGCCACGGCACCCGAGGGCACCCCAGCGGCCCGTGCAGCGTCCAGCGTGGTGCGCGCCTCCGCGAGGTCCCCCTGGCGCAGGAGCACCTCCAGCAGTGCGGCGTTGGCGTCCACACTCGACGGTGCGGCGCCCACAGCAGCCAGACCAGCCGCCCGTGCCCCCGCAAAGTCCTGGGCGGCGAAGCGTGCGACGCTCAGTGCGGTGTGGCCCTCAGGACGGTCCGGCCACCCGCTGGCCACGGCCTCCAGCTGTTCGAGTGCAGACTTGAGCTGGCCTTTCCGGAGCAGTGTGACCCCGAGCCCGTGCCGGGCCATGCCGCACGTGGCGTCTGCGTCGATGACCCCCCGAAACCCGGCCTCGGCTTCGGTCAGCTCACCCGCCGACAGGTGGGCGGCGGCCTCGCCGTAGCGGCCATGCTCCGGAAGAGCGGGCATCCATGCGGCGAGTGCGCTGCTCTGGACCAAGACAATCAGGAACTGGGGGAACATCAACCCTCCGGGACCGGTGGTGCCGTGAACCCACGGCTGCGACGCGCGGGTGCGGCTGCGAGCGGGTGCGTGACCCATCGCCTCGGACCCATCGCCTGAGCCCGGACGCTTCGGGATGCGGTCCGGGGCGGGGCTATCACCGACCTCGACCCCACCGGCAAGTTCCGGTTCCCGGCGGCTGGGCTCGGGCACCGGCGCCGCTGTGCTTCGAGTCGCGCGCCCTGGACCGTCCGAGATCTTGCCAGCGCCGTGGGCGCCCGGGTCCCGACGGCTGTTGCCCCTGCCCCGCTTGGCCTACGGTGGGGCGGTGCCACCAGGAGCCTCCATGCGCATCCCCGTCCTGCTCTGTGCTTGCTACGTTCTCGCCGGGTGCACACCCTCGTCCTCTCCCGCCAAGGACCCGTCTTCGGAGACCGGTCCCCCCGCCGACACGGGCGTGGATGCGTGGCAATACGACCCCGCCTTGTCGCTGGCCGAGAACTGCTGGACCGACATCGATCCCGTGGCCGCGGGCTTTCCCGAGTACGAGACGCTGGGGGTGGTGCCCGGTTCGTGCAGCGGCACCCGCCACCAGTCCATCGACAACGTCGAGAGACTCGTGTTCATCGGTGACTCCATCACCGTCGGCACCCCGCCCAGCCTCGAAGAGGAGTACTTCAGATCGGTGGTGGCCGCGGAGCTTCGGGCACGCTTCGGCGAAGACCTCGTGGTCGAGAGCTGCGCCCGCTTTGGCGCCCGCACCGATGACTACCTGCCCGAGCAGATCCCCGAGTGCTTCCCCGAGCCCGACTCTCGGCGCACCCTGGTCGTCGGCACCATGGGTGGAAACGACCTCTTTGCCGCAGCAGAGGTCGTTCTCGACGGGGGCAGCGAGCTCGATGGGCTGGCGGTGCTGGACCGGGCCATCGGCTACCAGCGCGACGCGATGCACTGGTTCCGGGACAACCCCGACATGTTTCCCGGCGGGGTGGACGTCGTGGTGGGCAATGTCTACGAGTTCACCGACACGACGGGCAACCTGAGCGCCTGTGAGCTGGCCGAGGTCGTCGGCATCAGCGGCCAAGTGGACTCGGTGGTGCTCGCCACCCAGCTCTTGAACACCGCGTGGGCCGAGATCGCGGTCGAGACCCAGACCGACATCTTGTTCATGAACGAGAGCTTCTGCGGCCACGGCTATGGCCGCGAGGACGAGGATGGCCCCTGCTACCGCGGTCCCGACGCCGAGCTGTGGTTCGACCCCTCGTGCATCCACCCGGCTCCGCTGGGCCACGCGGCCATTGCAAGAATGTTCCTCGATGTGATCGACTCCAGCGTCGAGGCGCCTGCGAGGCGGTGAAAGGCGTGCTTCAGCTCCGGTGCGCGTCGGAAGAGGTGAGCACAGACCGGAGCCAGCGATGCCCACCTTCACCGCCCTTGCGCTTGCCGCGGCCCTCTTCGGGGGCCCGCTGGCCCACGCCGCCGCCGACAGCACCGTCACGATTCGCCAAGAGTCCAAGAAGTCCGGGAAGAACGGCGGTGCCGGCAAGGCCCACAGCCTGACGCTCGCCCCCTTCAAGACCACCTGGCCGGCGGTGCACATCCGCTACGAGGGGCGGCTGGCCCCGAAGCTGGGCGTGGACCTCGCCGCCGGCATCGGCCAGTGGAACCCCATCAGCCTGCGGGTCGCCACGGGCATCACGGGCGTGAACGTGCCCGACATCAGCATCAAGGAGCTGGAGGGGGCGCTGTCCTTCTACCCCGCGGGTCACTTTCACCGGGGCATGCAGCTGGGTGTGACCGTGCGGCACCAGTGGGCCTCGTCGTCCATCACTGCGGGCACGCCGGGTGCGATGGCCTCGGGAACGGCCGATGCCACGGTGTTCACGGTGGGTCCCCACATCGGCTGGAAGCGCATCTGGTCCAGTGGCTTCACGGCCCAGATGCGCGTCGGCGCGGGCTACACCTCGGCTTCGGCGTCGGTGGCGGCGGTGGGCATGGTGGGTCCGTTTCTGGCCAGCGACGAGGTCGGTGGCAGCTATGGCGGCCCCATGGTCTTTGGCTCGGCTGGCGTGGGCTGGTCCTTCTGACCCTGCGCTCCGGGGGAGAGGGCCAGCCGGTGTTCCGGGGCTCCACACTGGATTGACGCTGGATGCAGAACCGCGGCCACCCGATGCGCTACAGTCGCCGCCCTGGAGGGCGCGGTGGCCACTGTCCGCATCACATGGCTGAACCGTCTGTTGCGGCGTCTGTTGAAGCGTGGCCGGGGCGAAGTGCGCGCGATGGAAGAGGCGCTGCACCTCGAGAGTGTGCTGCGCTTCGCGGGCTTGTTCGGCGCCACGATCTTGTTCCCCACGGCGCTGCTCACGTGGTTTGGGCTGTCGAGTGTGACCGCAGGCCCCGAGCTGGTCGCAACAGATGTGCAGCGGGAAGCGACGGTCACGGCGGACACCTTCTGGGCCCAAGCGGAGCGGCGCTTCTCGTCCTTTGAGCAACGGGTCCACACCCGGTTGGAAGCGGGCCGCAGCCCCATCGAGTCGCCCCGTGAGCTGCATCCCCAGCTCTTGGTGGCGCTGAGCTTCGATCTCGAGGGCAACCTGCGGGCGCCCTTCATCGAAGAAGCCGATGTGGAGCTGGATCTGGGCTTCCATCCCGCCCAGCTTGAGGCCCAGCGTGCCGAACGTGCCGGTGAGAACCCGCTGTTGGTGGCCCAGAAGTACGCGCGAGCGGCCACGCTGGTGCCCTCGGCGGCTGCCCGGGGACGGGCCATCTTTGACGAAGCCCGAATGCTGGCCCGAAGTTCCCGGAGTGCCGAGGTGGGGGCCAAGCTCAAGCTGGTCGAGGACCGCTTTCGGGGACTGCGAGATCCCTGGGGCTTTCGGCTGAAGGACCTGGCCCGGCTGGAGCTGGCCCGGCTCACCCTCGCCCGAGATCCGGTCGCCGGCAATGACGCGCTGCGAAGCCTTGTGGAGAACCTGCTCGCGGAGCGGTGGGTGGTCGGCCAAGGGGGCGAGAGCGCGATCGCCCGCCATGCGCTGTCCCTCGCCCGTGTGGGAGACGGCGCGGACTGGGTGTCGGCCACCCGTGAGCGGGTCGCGGAGCGCTCGGCCGCACTGTACTGGGCGACCAAGCTGCTGCCCGAGGTGGACCAAGTCAGCCGTGCGGGTGCGGGCATCCGGGTGGCGGACGGCGACCTGCTGTGGCGCTCGGGCACGCGGGCGCTGTGGGTGGCGGTGAACTGGGATGGCCGCCGCTACGAGTTTGGGCTCGACCAGGAAGCCATCGTGGCCGAGCTGAAGTCCGATGCTCGGGCCAGTGCGGTGGCCGATGCCGACGTGGTGGCCTGGCTGCTCGGTCCGGGCGAGTCGCCCCCGCGCCAGACCCTCGCCACGAAGTCCCTGGCCCCTTGGCTGGGCGGCTGGCAGGTGGTGGTGGCGGTGCGAGACCCCGAAGCCCTCGCCCAGACCCGGCGGTCCGAGCGCAACCGGCGCTTGCTCATCATCGCTGTGGCGGTGCTGATGATCGGCTTTGGCACGATGTCGACGGTCTGGCTGGTGAAGCGAGAGCTGGACGTGGCCCGGATGCAGACCGCCTTTGCGGCCAATGTGTCCCACGAGCTGCGGTCCCCCATCACCCACATCCGCATCCAGGGTGAGTCGCTGATGTACGGGCTGGCCGACACCGAAGCCGAGCGGGAAGAAGCCTACGTGTCCATCGTGCGGGAGAGTGAGCGGCTGAGCCGACTGGTCGACAATGTGCTGGACTTCGCGGCCATCGAGCAGGGTGCCAAGCGCTACACGATGCGGGACTTGGACATTGTCGACACGGTGCTGCGGGCGGTGGACAGCATCAGCTCGGCGCAGGAGGTCATGGACAAGGAGCTCGATGTGGAGCTGCCGGCGGACCTTCCCGAGGTGGCCCACGACGCCGACGCCATCGCCCAGTGCGTCATCAACTTGGTCAGCAATGCGGCCAAGTACTCAGACCCCAATGGGTGGATCGGCCTGCGGGGTCGACTGGTCGAAGGTGGCGTGGAGATCACCATCTCCGACAAGGGCATTGGCATCGCGCCCCACGATCTGCGCCGCTTGTTTGATCCCTTCTTCCGCAGCCGCGACGCGCTGGCCCGCCGCCGCAAGGGCACGGGCATCGGCCTGACCATCACCCGCTACATCATGCGGGCCCACGGCGGAGAGGTCCAGGTCGCCAGCCGACCCGGGCACGGATCCACGTTCACCTTGCGCTTTCCGGTGGAGCCTGGGGTCTGAGGGTGTCGGGGTCGCGCTCGACTCGTGTGCACAAAAAAAACTGGGAATGCGGACATCCCTTGTCCGCCCCTGGTGAGAGTGCTGCGGTACCCTCTGCCGGCCCGGGAGGATCCCCTGCTCTTCGTGTTGCTCGTCTGTGCTGCCATGGCCGCGCCCATCGCGTGGGTCGGGGCGGTGGTCCATCCGGTCTCGGGGCCCCCCATTGCCGATGGGGTGGTCGTGGTGGACGGGGCGGTCATCGTCGCGGTGGGCGCCCGTGCCGATGTGGTGATCCCCCAAGATGCCGATGTCTACGATGTGTCCGGCAAACACATCGCGCCTGGCATCATCGACCTGCACAGCCACATTGGTGGGGGCCGCCTCCACGAGTCCCTCGGTCCTGTGCAACCGGGTGTGGCTGCGGTGGATGCCATCGACCCCAGCCATCCGTCCATCGATCGGGCCCGCGCGGGGGGCATCACGACCGTCAACGTGATGCCCGGCTCCGGCAAGCTCCTGGGTGGTCAGACGGCGCTGCTCAGCTTGCGTCCGGGGGTGCTCATCGACGATCTGCTGCTGTGTGAAGACCCCGAGTCCCACCGGTGGCAGACGGCGTCCTCGCTGGATGCGGCGGCCCCCGATGCCCCGCCGGCCCGCCATGCGCGGGTGTGCGGCGGCGTGAAGATGGCCAATGGCACCAACCCCCAAGGCGACGGCGGCGACCCCAAGTCCCGCATGGGCAGCGCCTACTTGCAACGCAAGGCCCTGCTGGATGCCAAGGCGCGCGCGGCTGTACTGGATGCGGCCGATGCCCGCGCGGCGGCGGGGTGGTGGGCTCGGCGCCGGCTGCCTGACGTGAAGCGGCCCGAGCCCGACATTGCCCAAGATGTCCTGGTGCAAGTCGTTCGCGGCGAGCGCATTGTGCACTTCCACTCCCACCGCGCCGACGACATGGTCACGGCGCTGCGGCTGCGCGAGGAAGTGGGTCCCCAGCTCCGGTTGGTGCTCCACCACGGGTCCGAGGGCTTCAAGGTGGCCCAAGCCCTCGCGGATGCGGGTGTGCCCCTGGCTATCAATGTGCTCGACACCCCGGGCGGCAAAGAAGAGACGCTGGAGCGGCAGCTCGGCAACCCTGCGGCGGTCGCCGAGCTTGGCGTGCCCGTCAGCATCATCACCGATGATCCGGTCCAGGACTCCCGCCTCATTCGCCGGTCCGCTGGCCTCGCGGTGCGCGGTGGCCTCGACCCGGTGCTCGCCCTGCGTGCGCTGACGCTCAGCCCGGCTGAAGCGCTGGGCATCGCGGCCCAGACCGGCTCCCTCGAACCGGGCAAAGAAGCCGACCTCATCGTGCTCTCCGGCCCCCCCTTGTCGGTCTGGACCCATGTGGAACAGACCTGGGCGGATGGTGTGCGGGTCTATGACCGCGCCGATCCGGCCCAGCGGGTGTTCTCGACCGGCGGCGACGCAGTGGTGGCCCCATGATCCCCCTGCTCTGTGCACTGGTGCATGTCGCCATCGCCGCGCCCATCGCATTTGTGGGCGCGACTCTCCATCCGGTCTCTGGCCCTCGCATCGACGACGGGGTGCTCTTGGTGGAGGATGGGCAGATCCTGAACATCGGGGCGCGGGGCGGTCTCGCCATTCCCGACAATGCCGTACAGCTCGATAGTTCTGGCAAACACATCATTCCCGGCTTGGTCGACTCCCACTCCCACATCGGTGGGTCTCGGCTCAACGAAGCGCTGGGCCCTGTCCAGCCTGGCCTGTCGGCGGTGGACGCCTTCGACCCCACCCACACCTCGGTGGACCGCGCCCGCGCTGGCGGCATCACCACGGTCCATGTGATGCCGGGCTCGGGCAAGCTGATCGGCGGGCAGACGGCCTACCTGAAGCTCCGCCGCTCCAGCGTTGTCGACGACATGATGCTGTGTGTGGATCCCCCGGATGGAGCGGCATTGCCGGCCCGGCGGGGGCGCTGTGGCGGCATGAAGATGGCCAATGGCACCAACCCCCAAGGGGACGGGGGCGACCCGAAGTCGCGCATGGGTGCGGCGTTCTTGCAGCGCCAGGCCCTGGCCCGTGGACAACAGCGCCTCAAGGCCCTCGACAACGGCCCGCCGGCCCCCCACGACCCGACCGATCTGGACGGCGACGTGCTCGCGGAAGTGGTCTCTGGCCAGCGCACGGTCCACTTTCACACTCATCGCGCCGACGACATCGCGACCATCCTCGCCCTGCGCCGAGAGTTCGGCATTGATGTGGTGCTGCACCATGTCAGCGAGGGCTGGAAGGTGGCAGATGCCATTGCGGCGGCCGGTCTGCCGTGTTCGCTCATCGTGATTGACGCCCCCGGCGGCAAGCCAGAAGCGATGCAGCTGTCGCTTCAAACCGGTGCGATTCTTGAACAGAAGGGCGTGCCCGTGGCCTTTCACACTGATGACCCCATCACCGACTCCCGCCTGTTCCTCCGCTCGGCGGGACTGGCGGTGCGGGGGGGCATGAGCCCCGATGGTGCACTGCGCGCTCTGACCCTCACCCCGGCCGAGATGATGCACCTCGACGACACCATCGGCTCTCTGCAACCGGGCAAGGCGGCCGACCTTGTGGTGCTCAGTGGCCCGCCACTGTCCACGTGGACCCGAGTGGAACAGACCTGGGTGGAGGGCCACAAGGTCTTCGACCGCGCCACGCCCGAGGGGGCCGCGCTGGCTGCCGGCGGCGGTGCTGACCTTGCGCTGCCCGAGGAGCCCCGATGAACGCCTTGCTCACCTGCTGGCTGGGCACCGCCCTGGCCACCCCCCTGTACCTGCGCGCCGACGTGGTCCACACGGTGTCGGGCGACCCCATCGACAATGGCGCGGTGATCGTGGACGACGGCAAGATCTTGGCCGTCGGGCCCGCCGCGTCGCTGGCGATTCCTGAAGATGCCTGGGTGCTGTCGGGCGCCGTGCTGACCCCGGGCCTCATCGACGGCTGGACCACCGCGGGCCTGACCGGGCCCCTCAATTCAAGCGGTGACCAAGACCACGCCGAGTCCGACCACGCGGTCGATCCCGCACTGCGGGCCCTCGACGGCTACCACCCCCGCGACCCACTCCTCGGGTGGCTGCGTGGGCTCGGGGTCACCACCCTGCACGCCGGACCCTCCCCGGGTCAGCCCGTCTCCGGCCGCACCTTCATCGCGGAAAACCGGGTCGCCTCGGTCGACGAGATCGCCCTCAAGGACGATGCATTCGTGGTGTTCAGCCTGGGCGAGCAACCCAAGAATCGCTTTGGTTCCCAGGGCAGCGCCTCCCGCATGGGCAACGCCGCGACGATTCGACAAGCCCTCGAAGATGCCCGGGACTACGCCACGCGACGGGCCCTCCCCCCGGCCGATCGGGCGTCGCGGGATCTGGGTCAAGATGCCTTGGTGGAGCTGCTTGCAGGCAAGCGGCGGGCCCTGTTTCACGCCCACCGCGCCGACGACATCCAGACGGCGCTGCGCATCGCCGAGGAATATGGGCTCGACCTCGTGCTCGCCGGTGCGGCCGAGGGCTGGATGGTCGCCGAGGATGTTGCCGCGGCGGGCGTTCCGGTGTTGATCGGGCCGGTGATGGCGCGATCGTGGCGGGATGGTGAGCAACGCAACAGCAGCTTCGAGGCGGCGGCCGTGCTCGCAGATGCTGGGGTGACGGTCGGCTTCATGTCTGGGTACGAAGGCTACGTGCCCAAGGTGCGGGTGGTCCTGTTTGAGGCTGCCATCGCGGCGGCGAATGGGCTCGGCTTCTCCCGCACGCTGCGGTCCTTGACCCTCGATGCGGCGGGCATCCTCGGCATCGCCGACCAAGCGGGCAGCATCGACGTGGGCAAGCGCGCTGACCTCGTGCTCTTCGACGGTGACCCCTTTGAGTATGCGAGCCACGCGTGTGTGGTGGTGGTCGGGGGGGCTGTGGTGAGCGAGACGTGCCACTGATGCGCTGCGCAATGTCACTGCTGGGGTGGTGGCGCCCTTTCCACTATGGCCCGGACGTGGCATGAATGGGCATCCTGTCCGCCGCGTCGGGCCGTGTCTTTGTATATGGAGGTCGATGATGTCGAAGGGACTCCCCGCCTTGGTTCTGCTCGGTGTGTCGGTCGGACTGATGGCCCCTCGCACCGCGGATGCGTTCTGCGGCGCCTACTTGGGCAGCGCCGACGCGCCGATGACCAACAAGACCAGCTCTGTGGTCTACGTGCGTGAGGGCAAGCGCTCGACCATCACGATGGCCAACGACATCCGCGGTGCGGCCAGCTCCTTCTCGATCCTGATTCCGTCCCCGGGCGTGTTGACGGCCGACGACGTGAAGATTGTTGAGCCGGGTGTGGTGGCCCGGATCGACGACTACGCTGCCCCGCGGTTGGTCGAGTACACCTGCGACGATCTGCATGGCTCCGGTGGCAAAGACGTCTGCGCCTGTGCCACGGATGCGCTGCTGGACATCGCCGCCTCGGTCGCCAAGGACCAGCTCCCAGGCCTGCTCGATCAGCTTGATGTGGGCTTCGGCAAGTACGAAGTGGGCACCCTGGCGGCCCAGACGCGAGAAGAGCTCGACTCCTGGGCGGCGAGCGAAGGTGTGGTCGTGCCCACTGGTGGCGGTGACCTGTTCGAGGACTACATCGACCAGGGCACGTCCTTCATCTCGGTGAAGGTCGATCTCGACAGTGTGGCGAGTGGAGGGCTGCTGCTCAAGCCCATCCAGTT
>ERZ887849.3163-NODE-3163-length-12645-cov-6.093090_pt1 | contig 12645 bp, 16 predicted proteins | sample MGYA00521267_ERZ887849 | MGnify/ENA primary metagenome ERZ887849 (study PRJEB32303, sample SAMEA104408601) | aquatic metagenome | biome: Brackish water; feature: Pelagic; material: water | place: Baltic Sea | collected 2014-06-06T16:11:00 | depth 2,863 m ... | reverse complement strand
TACTTAAATTCATATGTAAACAGCATTAAGACACTAAAATATGTTGATCCAAATATTAACTATGAAGAATATTGTATGTATAATAAGCAAAATGATATGCGAAAAGCAAATGCAATTTTTATTGTTTTTCTAGTGAAACTAGATGCTTTGCCTATTATGCGGGCATTGACTATTATTACATCGTTTCAGGAGTTGTCTAATGAATATATCGACCAAGACGGTAAAACAAATGAAGTAGAGGAAATTGCAGAAATATTGTATATTTTCTTAAAAGAAGGAAAATACGCTTTTACTGGATATAAAGGTGAATGGATATGGAAATTCGTTATTGTACCGAATGTTGAAAAAATTACTAAACTGAAAAAAGGAGAAAAATCCAGTCTGACACAACGTGCTATTTTTAAATATATGGATATTATGGAAGGACTTTAAAGTGGGGGAACCAAGGTTCCCCCATACCCCCTCCTTTATTGAGTGGTGGTGTTAGTAGTGGTGGCGAGCGAAGCGAGCCTATTTTGATGTAATATGTGATTATACAATAACATATTATTTCCCTTGAAATGGATTACGATAATAGTGACATTTTAACAAGGAAGGGGGTAGGGGGAACCTAGGTCCCCCCTATAGGTTGATCCGCACTTTTTCACATTTCTTGTCCATATTGAACGTATCACACTTGGTTGATTTCGGAACAATATTTAACACGCATTTTGATTTTTCTCCAGTTAAAGGCTCTGTGCAGCCTTTCTCTTTTTTTGTTTTTCGTTTAACGGTTTTGTTTTTTCCACATCGAGAGCGAAAGTGTTCATATCTTTCTCGAACCTGTTCATATGTTAAAGCTGATTTCTTTTGTAACATTCTATTGATCAATTCATGTAATTCGAAAATGTATTTTGAAAATGTTTCACGGTTTTTCATACAAGCATTTGTTAATGGTAATTTTTGAAAATTATGTTTTAAATTATCTCTGCACTTTCCACAAGGCAATACATGTTCCAGTTTTAATACAAACTCTCGGTAATGTTTTTTATCTTTTCTTGTTGGCTTTGATGGATAATTGAAACTCATTGTGTGTAAATAATGCCACATAGGAGGTCCCCATACAGTTGTTAACATGCCATCGTTGCTTTGAAAATCTTTTGCATTAAAAATTGGCATTTTTACTTTACGTTCACGTAGATTGCATTTACGTTTTTTTGTTTTACTCATGCTCTGCTATATAGTGAGAAATTAAAAAAATATAAAACGTAATAAATACAATACATATAGAACTCATAATAACATGAACGAGTCGAATTCGCCTAAAAAAAAGAAAAACAACCCTTATCACAATTTCTTAAACGCTTTAGACAGTTATAACGCAAGACTGTCATTTTATAAAGGTCATCGTTTGCAGAACATGATCCAGTGCCAATATCAAAGTCATTACTCTATGTACCGCAAAGATTATGAACAATCTCAACTATTTTACACACAGAATGGAATGTATGTACCAGACGATTCATATGTTTTATGGCAATTGGAACACGAAACCTACATTAAGCCCAATGCACTGGAACGCATTCGTGTAAATAAAGCACGAGAGAAAATAACGATTGATGTAAATATTCAAACAATCGATGATTTACTCTCAGTTATTGAAAAAAATACTATTGATCCGCTAAAAGATTATAACATCGATTTGAAAGCATTGCATCTGATAAAAGAAGAATTGACACAACTGAATTCTATGATTGGTTTAAGGTCTTTAAAAAAAAGTATTTTGAGACAAATGATGTATTTTATCCAAGGATTTGCAAATGATCCAAAAGATGGTGACTATAAGCACACTATATTAACTGGACCTCCGGGTACTGGAAAAACAGAAATAGCCAAAATCATGGGGAATATGTATTCTAAAGTTGGTGTATTGAAAAAAAATGTATTTAAGAAAGTAACTCGCACTGATTTAGTGGCAGGATATTTAGGACAAACCGCCATAAAGACACGTAAAGTAATAGATGAATGTATGGGAGGTGTATTGTTTATTGACGAAGCGTACAGTCTTCAATATGACGACAGTTATTCAAAAGAGTGCATTGATACTTTATGTGAAGCTCTCAGTGACAACAAAAATGATCTAATGGTAATTGTCGCTGGATATCAAAAAGAACTTGACAATCATTTCTTTCGAATAAATGAAGGTATGCGTTCTCGTTTCATTTGGCGTTTTGATATAGAATCATACGGTACAAAAGAATTATATGAAATCTTTAATCATTTAGCAACTATACGAACTTGGGAGGTAAATGATAGTGTTGCATTGAAGTGGTTTGAGACAAAGAGAGAACATTTCAAAGATAATGGACGATCTATGGAACAGTTGTTTTCATATGCAAAAGTGTCTCATGCTCAGAGAATTTATGGGCAAGACGAATCTTTGCGAAAAAAATTAACAATTGAAGATTTAGATGAAGGATTTAAATTATACAAAGAATATGGTAATTCACATAAAAAAGACAATATATCATTGAGTTTATATACATAGTTCATTTTCTAGTTTCAATATAGCATGAGTGATGAACGAAAAGAAATTAAAATAGATCCTTCTATGTTTAAAATTGCGGACAATAAAACACGCAAACAACGAGAACCGAAAATAAAAGTAAAAGCACCTCCTAAACCAGAAAAAAAGAACAAAGCTTCGACTTTGAAAAGGAATTTATTGAGAATGATACGTGGACATCAAGAAAAACGCATGAAAGAACAAACAAAACCTACTACAAATGTACATCCAGAAGCAAAACCTAAAAGCGAATTTGAACAATCTATGCAATTCATGTCTCAAATTAAAGAAGCTCAACCAGAAATACCTAAATATAATCGAACTTTAAGACAACTCCCAAATCATGTTTCTGAAGAAAATCGTATGTCTAATGCTTCATCGTCGACATTTGGTGTTCCTGTACAAATACAACCTCCACCTGCAATAGACCCATCTCTTCAAATAAAAAAACCCCAATATGGATGTCTCAAAAATGGAACGTTACCTACATATCGTGTATGGAAAAACCAAACACAGAAAGCTCATATGCGACCTCCCGTACCAAGAAACAAAATGGAAATACCACCTTCGCCAATTCAAATGAATTATGAAACACGACTTCGAGACAAGATTAAAGAAATGAGTGAAATGCAGCAACATCAAAAGATGAAAAAACAAGAAAAAATATACAAAAAACCTCGAAAACAAAGACGCATTATGAGACGTACCTTTCGTATAGGAAAATCGAAGGCATATCCCCGAATTTCCGTATTGGTCTCAAATAAAACATTACGAAATCAAGCAAATTTAAAAAAAACAGAGTTGAAGGAAACACCAATCAATGAAGTGAAACAATATCTGAAACAACAAGGATTTATCAAAGTCGGAACAAGTACTCCAAATGACGTATTGAGACAAATGTACGAAAGTGCTTGCATGATATGCGGAGAGCTTAAAAATTATAGTCCTGAAAATTTGTTATATAATTATTTCAACGAAACACCAGAACTTTAGTATTCGTAACATAATACGTTTGTATTTTCATTATATTTAGCTACATTCTAATATAATGAAAATAATAAGTCGTCTATTAGTTCCAGAAGATATTGAAATATTTGGAAAAGACATACCCCAAGATAAAAGAGCAGCAGGGTATAACATCGGTGATCTATTAAATATGCCCCATTTAGCTGGGTGTTGGTATTCAAATCCTCACAATAGCCCTGAACAACTAAAAAGATTATATCTTATTGGAGAGTCTTATAAAGGATCTATATTGCATTTTTACATACAACGACGACCTATAAATGAAAATATTCCATATATTCCTCGTATCATTGGAGCTACAAAAATGTTTATCGATAATCTAAATGATCGATTTAAAGATATATTTGAATCTATTCAAGATATCGATAATATTTGTGTTCATGTAAGAAGTGGAGACAATATCGTTGAACCAGAGTTTATAGATCTTATTGCAAAAATATCAAAGAAATACAAAAATGTTTATTTAGTGAGTGGTGTCCATAAAGATGAATACTTTGAGAAAAATGATGTGAAAATATGCAACTTTCTCAATGCAATCAATAATATATTAGTGCAAAATGAAAACATTCATATTATTTTAGGTGAACCCGATGAACATTTGGCTATTATGTATAGTGCACGTAATTTATTATTACATAGAGGAGGTTTCTCTGTATTAGGATCTATAGTAAACCAAGGACAATTATTTGCTACTAAATTATGTAAGACGATACAGTGTCCGATATGGAAAAACATGATCGGAAAATCTTACATAACGTTAAATATTGATAATTTAGAAAACATATAACCTAATCTGTAATGAAAAAATAATATATAACAGTATTATGATACGATTATAGTGTGTGTTATAATTGTATTTTAGAGAAACCTTTAGGAAAATATCTCGTCAAGTGGTATATGAAAAGGATGTTAAAGGCACCCAAACTGAACGGAGTCCTAGAAAATGAAATAATTTTAGGTACAGTGCCAAAGTACGGAAAACGGCGGAAACAGAAAAAACAAAATGAAAAACAATTGATGAATCATTGGCTAGAAGAAGATGTATCGACGAATATTCAAATTAACAATCATCAAGTTACAAAACCATATGAATCACTTCGATATTTGTCATTTCGAGAGAAAAACGACTTCGAAGACAAGTTTCACAAGCCCAAAAATGAAAGCCAAGCTCGATATAATCAATTGTTGCGTAATAAAAATAAGAAAATTGTGGTTGCTAATGGTCCTGCTGGAACAGGGAAAACTTTATTTGCTACTGAATACGGAGTCAAAAACTTTTTGACCAATACATATGACAAACTTATTTTTACACGTCCTTCTGTTTCCGTAGATGAAGACTTAGGCTACTTACCTGGAACCTTGGAAGAAAAAATGGCTCCGTGGGTGCGACCGATATATGATATTTTATATCGGTTCATGTCAGCAAAGGAAGTGTCTCAATTAATGGAAGAAAAAATAATTGAAGTCGCTCCTTTAGGGTACATGCGTGGCAGGACGTTTGAAAATTCCTGGATTGTTGCTGATGAAATGCAAAACTCTACTGTTTCTCAAATGAAAATGTTATTAACAAGGTTGGGTAAAAATAGTCGGTTAGTCATTACCGGTGACTTGGAACAACATGATAAGGCGTTCGAAATAAATGGTTTAGAAGACTTTTTAGGGCGTATGAAAGGGAAAAGATCATCTAGTATATCTAGTTTTGAATTTGACAGAGAAGATATACAACGTGAAGAAGTTGTCAAAGAAGTTTTAGACATTTATGGTGGAGAAACATTACCAGATTATAGCTCAGAATCCAATGAAAGCGAAGAAACAACTAACGATAGTAGCTTAGATGATGAAAGACCAGAAGTAAATTCTCTCCCTTCATAATATAATGGTTAAAAGTTTTTCAAAAAGTTTTTCAAAATTGAAAGGATCAAAAGACCTGCAGAAGATATCCCATGAAATATTGCATAATCGTCCAGTATTGTATTTTATTTTTGTTATTGCTGTAGGAAACTTGTTTAATTTTGTATTTACTAACGATCTTATGTCTGTTGGTGTTTTTATTGCTGCTGGATTATTGACCTCATTCTTTAGCAAAAACATGGTTGTCATTATGGTAGTAGCTATGGTTGTAGCAAATGTGGTTCGCTTTAGTTTGTTTGGAAAAGAAGGATTCGGGGGTAAAAAAGAACCAGAACCATGGGAAAAAGCAATGGAAGAATCTTTTAATGATGCAATGAACGAAGCGTTTGTTGACGATGAGTCTGAAGATGATGACGATGATGATGATGACGAAGAAGAAAAGGAAGAGCAAGAAGAATTCACAACGCGTTTTGAAGGGTTCAAAATGCGAACGGAAAAAGAAACAGACGACAGAAAAAGAGAAAGATCACAAAATAACAATAAAAGATCTAAAAAAACAAGGAAAAAATTGAAGATTTAGAAGCTAAAATAGCAGAACTTAAAAAATAAAATAATCTCACACGAACAAATGTATCATATATTAGTATAGATGATACAGAAACAACCCATATGGCAATTTTCAGATAATATACTTAAAAAACCTTGGTTATTAACATTTATAGGAGTATTAGCCATCGGTCACATTGGCATTATGGCTTTTCAAAATGATCTTCTCTCGATTGGGATTTTTTTTATTATAACCTTTTTGTTATCCTTTTTCACTGATTATTGGGTAGTTATATTGTGTATTGGTATGGTAATATCCGCATGTTTTCAATTTCAAATGGAAGGATTTGATACAGTTAGACACAAAGATGGACACCCAAAAGGTAATGATTGGGCACGTGAGAAAGTGGAGTTGATGAATGAAATTATAAACGCAGAAGAATTAATACAAAGAATCAAACGTGATCATCAATTAAAGATTGATATCAAAAATGGAGAAATAAAAACACTTAAAGATGATAAAAAAAGTTTGAAAGATAGATTACTTACTGCTGGTGGTAAATTCAAACAAATTAATACAACAACAACTATTTAATATATTTAGTGTATATATGGATTTACTATCACTAGGGTTATTATTAATTATTGTTTATTATATTGTACATGATGCATATATATACGTGATAGGTTTTATAGGATTGTCTCTGATGGCACAAATGTTTAGTAAAGATCGATTATGGTTTTTATTGGTTCCTATATTGGTGATTCACATGCTTTATATGTTTTTTCATGATGAATATGAAGGATTTAGAAGACGAAGAGGATTTCTGAAAAAGAAACGAATAGGACGAAAAATAAAAAGATTTTTTAATAGAAACAAGAAGAAAATAATTAAGAAAAGGATTCCTAGATGCGTAACAAAAACGGTCAATCATTGTAAAGCATTGAAAAAAACATCTTGCAGGCATGCAAAAAAAATTAAAAAAATGAAAAAAATTAGAGGTCCTGAATGGATGTGGAAAAAGAAATATGAGAGAGAATTAAAAGGACACAAAAATACAAGAGGACAATACAATAATTTAAAAGAACTCAATCGAAATTATATTGAGAGATTAGGTAAAGCAAAAAATACATCTGGTAGTTGGTTAATATCATAAACGCATTATTTTAATAGAATGAATTAATATAATGCATTTGTTATGGGTGGCAGTTTTAATTCACACCATTTTTTTTATAGTACACGATGCTCATTTTTATGTATTAACATTTATTGGTCTGTCTCTAATATTGCAATCATTTAGTAAAAACCCGGTAGTATTTTTATTGATTCCTATGGTTGCTACTCATTTATTATTTTTAAATCGTACTTTTACTCAAGAAGGATTTCGTATTAAAAGAGGATTAAAAAAAGCGAGAAAAAGTGCAAAAAAAACTACTACTAATACTGCCAAGACTGTAGTAAAGACTACTACTAATACTGCCAAGACTGTAGGAAAAACTACTACTAATACTGCCAAGACTGTAGGAAAAACAGCATCTAAAACATATAAAGCAGCGAGAGATAAAACGAAAGCTGCTGTTAAATCAACAGTAGATGGTGCTCGAAACGTAGGTTCATCTGTTGCAAGCGGATTTAAAACATTGACAGAAATGGCAACATCCCAATCCAATTCTAACTCTAACGAGATGAAGGCTGATCCTGTACCGAAAACGATGGATGACGGTCAATCTGCCAATGTCGATAATTCAAACGACGGCGTAGGTGCATCGAAAGATGATGTGGCTGAAGATGAAAATCCGCAAAGTGAAAAGAATAAGCAACAAGAAAAACAAAGTTTAGGTTCTGAAGCAACTGGTTTAGATAGTATGTAAAAATCTTTATATAGTATAATGATTTTGTCTCTTATAATTATCATTAGTGTTTTCTTCTTTCTATTGCAAAAACAAATAGGACCTATTGTAGTCTTTTTACTGACTTATTTAGCATGTTACTACACTATGAAAAAGCATTGCAAAATGTTTGCGTTTTTAACTATGTGGACCTATTATGCTATGAAATATAATAAAGATTCCTTCGCAACTTTAGACGATATACAACAAGAAATAGCCGAAATCCGTGAACTAAATAAAGTGACATATGAGCAAACACAAAACACATTAAATCAAGTGCTGAAGCAACAACTCTTTTTAGGGAAACAGCTTGTTGATTAAAAAAATAAGAAGAATGTATAGTAGTAATGAAAAATTTTTTTAAGACAATACTTGGCGGATTTATAAAAGTCATTACAGGTTTTTTTACCAAAACCCTTATGGTAGCAATTAAAACCGTTTTAAAATTCGTCACTGGCATTATAAATTCATTATTTAAATCTCTCATGAAAGTTTTCAAAGTTATTGTGGATATCTTCATGAAAGCCGTCAAGTTCATTATGATGATTATTAACTTTATCAAAAAATTCGTAATGAATATTCTTGGTAAAATTGTAGAATTCGCTATGATTGTTTTCTTTTATATCACATGTGGTTTGAAATTATTAGGAAATTTCCACAAGTGTATCATTTTTTATATACTTGATGTCATTATTTGGTGTATTTTATTTTTACCTCTCTTATTAATCGCCATATTTACTGGATTGGATATGAAAAAAATGTCGAACATTATGGAAAAATTACAATACTTATTACGATGGACAAATGGAATTTTAAATGACTGTTATCGTTGTAAAAATAAAGGCGGTGAACGAAAGTTCAACTTTCTAGATAAACTCAAAAAAGCAATGAAGACAAAAGACACTACTTTCAATTTCTTTTTCTTTTTCCTTATTGTCATGACCGCTTGTTTTATAGTATTTACAATTTATAGGTTAGTAAATAAAAAATAAACACATTGTATATGGCTAGGAAAATAGTACCAAATACACAAAATAATTTAACGTTAGGCATTGTATTGTTTTTAGTGGTTGTTGTGGCTTATTTATGGTATCGTGTCTCGTATTTAGGCAATAATCAACATCATACTGGTATTTTACCACCTAATCACTCCCAACATGTTTCTGTGACAAATGCATTAGCAAAAATACCTATGCAAGATGTTCGCGGAGATGTTGGAAGGTGTAGTGCCACAGGAGGAACTGTAGGAGATCCTTTAACAAATGCATATGTTCCTCCAATTAAATGCGATGCTGGTGGACTCATGACTGCTCCTTTGATGATGACTGTTCCTCAAAATTCAGTTCCTATTAATATTCCCACTCAACATTACAATACACAGTATACACAAATTGGTGTTATTACTAAACAAATGGCTCATAATAACGAAATATTACCTTTAATGGGAAGACGAACAGTGACATCGAGAGATAAGTGGCAGTACTATACCGTATCAGGTGGCGGTGCAGGAGGAAATCTACAAGCGAAATTACCTGTAAAAGTAAAAGGACGAAACTGTTCAGGAGAATATGGTTGTGAAGAAATTATGAATGGAGATGACGTATATGTAGAAGGTTATAATGAGACATTCAAGGCGACTGTATATGAAAATGGACTGTTTTCTTACATTCCTTAGGGGGAACCCAGGTTCCCCCTTACCCCCTCCTTTATATTGTTATTGATGGTGGCGAGCGATGGTGGCGAGTGAAGGTGGCGAGCGAAGCGAGCCATAATAATATGTCATTACTGTATCACATATTAAACATCCCAAATAGAGGCTCGCTTCGCTCGCCACCTTCGCTCGTCACCTTCTATCGTCACCTTCGCTCGTCACCTTCTATCGTCACCTTCGCTTGCCACCTTTGTTCACCATATAAAAGGAGGGGGGTAAGGGGGAAACTTGGTTCCCCCTATTTTGTATATTTATAGTATAATATGGCAGTCGATTTAAGAAAGACTTATTCAAACGGTTCTTTAGAAATGTTATATAATTATGAAAACGAGACATTAAAGCAAGCCACCAATGTTTTATACCAATTTCCTCCTGACTCTCAATCTGTTGTTCAGGTTAAAGGACAACCTTATAAACCTGTACGATTGCATTTAACTCCGGTACTCCACAGTGGAAATCATGATTCTGAAATGATTGTAGAGCACCAAGGAAAAGACGGAAAACTGTTCATTTGTTTTATGTTGAGAAAGGGAACAAATCCGTCTTTATCTTTTCCCCTGAAAGAGTTCTCTTTAGATGGTTTCATGTCTCATTGCACCACAAATCAATACTATAAAACGGCTTCTAAAGGTCATGTATTGTTATGTACCAGCGTTATGGATGTAGGTGACGATTTTCCTTCCATATATGGAACCGCTAAAAAGAAGTACAAAGAAATTTTTGAACCGAATGTGTTTAATGTATTGAACAGTATCATGACATTGGTTGATAATAAAAACAAAGTGATTGATATTGAAATTGAAAATGTACTATTGAAAAAAGGAAAAAAGAGAGATGTTGTTGAAGGATTTGGTACAGAAGGTAATCATATCGATACTGATCATCATCACGATATTGAAAATCCCGAAACATATATGGAGTGTTCTTTATTGCAAGACGTAGATGGTGGTGTTGATTTTGAAGAATATGCAGTAAGTCCATTAGATTATGATAAGCATAAGAGAGGTCACGAAATATTGAGTACTGTATTGGGCGTTGTTGTAGTGCTTGTAGGATCTATTTTTATTGTCCCAATGTTAACAATCGATATATTGGGATCATTGATGGTTCAGTATGAAGATTATTACAAAGGTATACTTATCTTTTTACAAGTTGTATTTTTTGTATTGGCTTGGGTATTTATTGGAATTGGAGAGAGTAAGAATAAAGGCGGAATCTTGACTGCTGGTATTTACTTTATTTTTATATGGCTAGGAGCTGGCATTGGAAGCAGAATGAAAATTTACGGAAACACAAACGATTTCAAAGTAAATGAAGGACGGTATGAAATTCCTAACCCTACAAATTACTTAAGTCCAGAAAAGCATATGCAACTAAACGAAATGGTTGCAATGTTCTTTCACCCAATGAATGCAGCTAGTTTTCGTTCGTAAAAATGATTTTTATACAATTTATAATAATCATTCATAATTAAACTAAAGATCCACCTAGAATTGTATCATGAACTGGTTTGAAAGACGACTCAATAAAGCCATCGGGTGTACTGCCTTTTCCAATAGGAGCTTTTTCATTGATCACTTCCTCTTCTAAAGAGATTTCTTTAGGAGGATTCATTTTTACCATTTCTTGATCTTTTCTGGGTTGCGATGGAGTGTGTTTTACCATTTTTACTTTCTGCTTTACCTCTCCTGAGGAACTACGGTACAAAAGTACGTATGCTACAAACACGGTCAATATGCCTAAAATAGGTGTTGTATAAAATAACATGTACAATGTGATTAAGATCACGAGTGCCATACCAATATTACTATTGATATAGGGTGTAATCATTGGCGGCGTGGAAATCGGGAAAATCAAATATAATAAAAAGATGACAAATAATACAACTTCTAAAGGAGAGATTGAATTCAACGATGGTAACTTCATTATATTGTGTGGGTAGAAAAAATAGGGGGAACCTAGGTTCCCCCTTACCCCCTCCTATTTATTTGAGTAGAGGATTTGTTTATTTTGGGGGGAATGTTTGATTGTGTTGTTATCTCTTATTTAAGTATAATGGAAGTCAGTCATTTTTTTGATAAAGGGTTTATTGCTGCATCAATGGAAGATAGTTACATTGACCAACAAGATATTAGTGCAATACCGATTCTTAAAGAGAACAGAGCCTATAGTAAACAATACAAAGACTTAATGAGAGACGAAGGGAATCAGTTAGACGCTCTACATCAATACAAAAGAGGGTGGATGCAAACATTTAATTTAATTATAGCGAGTGTTGCTTTAGGCGTGTTGATTTATAGACAAAAATAGATATATACAATATATATGACTACACAATTAAAAAAATTTCAAAGTACATTGGAAACTATTTATTCAGCAGACAATCTAAATACAGCTTTACGAGATTGTAAGGATGAAGCTGGTTATGCTGGTCAAGGTGACAATTATGTATGTTTCATACACGATGCTAGTAACAATAATATTTATAAAAGAGATGGCAGCACTCAATTATCTAGTTATTATGATGATGGTGTTGCACGTGTATCAGACATAAGTTCATCTTTCATGCCCATACATTATAATAATCTTGGTAGTCACGATGCTGTTAATGATATATACACATACACTTTTGGTAACGTGTATGCACATTTAATAGGTGAAGCAAACGGAGTAGGAAACTATGCAGATTTTAAACAAGATTTAAGCGATGTGTATCACTCCATGCATACCAACTCACATTTCGATGGTCATCACACTACTGAAATGAATAAGTATATCACCATGAAAAATAAACGAAAAGATTTAGACAGAAAAATGAGAGAAATTTACGATGAAAAAAATTCAGATACGTATGTGATGTTTGATAATTCTGTTTACACGAATTTGGCATGGACCGTTTTAGCAACATCTGTATTGTATTACCTATTTGTGAAACTCTAGGGGGAACCAAGGTTCCCCCTTACCCCCTCCTTTAATTATAGTACACAATATGGGCGAGCGAAGCGAGCCCTCATAATATGTCATTCTACAATCACATATTAAGGATCAAAACGCGATTACCTTCAATATATCTCAT
>ERZ887849.3162-NODE-3162-length-12647-cov-12.733084_pt1 | contig 12647 bp, 24 predicted proteins | sample MGYA00521267_ERZ887849 | MGnify/ENA primary metagenome ERZ887849 (study PRJEB32303, sample SAMEA104408601) | aquatic metagenome | biome: Brackish water; feature: Pelagic; material: water | place: Baltic Sea | collected 2014-06-06T16:11:00 | depth 2,863 m ... | reverse complement strand
TTTGAGAATATGTAACTGTGTCATATCATTACCAGATGTATTTATATCATGACCCTCTCTAGCTACTTTTCTAGTAACCTCATCAACAAACTGCCAGTTGTTGAGATGTTTCTTACATTCAGCGAGTAAGGTTGACTTACCTGTACATTGTGCTCCTGTGAATCCTACTAACATATTCTAATTATATCCTATTTGTTTGGATAGTTCAACTTGTCATTCATGTTATCTAAATTTTTTTCTGTCCACATTGCACACATCATGTTCCATACAACTGCAGCGGCATGGTCTTCACTCTCATCTCCTTGCCACCATTGCATCATGTGTCTATTAGCACTATCGTAATACACACTAAGCGGCATGCCTTTGGTCCAATTGTTGTCTCCATACTTTGCCCCACCGGAGCGGTACCTCTCCATCACTCTCTCAAGTTCCTTAATAGGTACTAAGGACATGCATAATTTACCGTCTCCTGTGTCTCTCTGAGCTCCGGAGTCGAATTGTCTGTTGTTAGATGTATCTGTCATATCTTGAATTGAATGTTGAAGCACCACACAATGCAGCAACAGTTGTTGATAATATAGCTTCTCCAGTCAACTCATGCATGGTCATCAGCACTGCTACCATCAGATTGACAACACACATCACTATCAAAATCTGTCCTGCTAAATTAACATTGCTCCAACGTCTCATGCTACAAGTACAATTAGTATGTCTCGGTATAATACGACAGATAGATCTAATATCAATAACGTCAATATAAATTTAATTTGTCCCATTGCTCTCTATACTGTCTATATTTGAGATGATATCACTCATTGTCAGTGATTGTGATTCAATTCTACTAGAACCATTATTGTCAATGCGTTTATGTGTCAATCCTATGTTAAAATTGTTCACGTTGATATTAACATTATGATCAATGATCACATGGTGAGATGTTTTAATTGTATTGCACCCAGTCAACCCGACAATCGTCATGGCTGTTCCTAATATCACGTTTATAATTTTCATTTTTACTTTATGTTTTTAATAGTTGTATCCATAATTGTGTAGCCATTTCATGTAAACGGCAACTTAAATCATCTTCTCCATAAAAGTTATTGGAAGTTGATATCTCTGCTAATACTTCACCGGCATCTACCTCTGAAATTACTTCATGAATTACACAGCCTACTCTCTTGTACTTCTCATCTCCAGTGTTTGCTACACGCTTCTGAGGATCAGCGCCTTTGAGCTCCGGATACAATGTTATCAAACCTGGGTGTAGGTTGTATATTTTATACTCTCTACATATCTTTGGTGGTATGATTCTCATCCATCCATGGAGAGTGACAATATCAACATCCTTGAGAACATTTCTGTAGTCTTCAACAGATGGTTTCTGTTGAACATATACATTGTCTCTGATACCTTCATGTATTTGTTCACTTCCTGGTGTGTTGTTTGTTATGATCACATCTGGATCACGTCCTATGATGTTAGATATATTCACGATCTCTGATCCTGTGTGACTGAACAACGCAGCCCATCTTTTGTTTTTTAGCATATCATCTTTTGATTATTTTTTTAAACATTCTCGTGTTATACTCCAGCAATTCCATGTCGATATCGTCAGCCTTATAGTCTATAAGATCTGCTAGGAGTGTTGAAGGTTTACTGTGTAGTCCATGTATATCATTATATCTATAGTTCTTGATTGTGGCAACTACTGGGTTGCTCGTGTCAAGGCTCTTTATGTTATAAACATTGTTATCCACATACCATCTAAACTCCTTCGCTAGACTACAACCTAATAGATGATGAGGTTTGTTCCAGTTCCAATGTCCCTCGTCAATCAACTGTCTTATAAACCGCTGCCTTCCTGAACACCATTTCTCTAAAGTAGGATTAGCTAATCCTGACTTCACGCCAGTGTATCCATAATATTTGTAATCAAAACTAATAGCTATATAGTCAGCATGGTCACTCATGAACTTATAACACTTGAGTAGATGATCCCAATCCTTTCCCTGTACTACACCTATACGCAAAGCATCAGTAGTGTCAGTGTACTCATTCGTGAAACTCTTCCAGCTCTGTATTGTGTCCGCTGCATCTTCTAATACATCAGGTACTATATACCAGTTGGGTTGTAACTTGTCAATCCATTCAGCATATTTGATTGGATTGAAGCTCTTTCCTAACTCAAATATACTATTATCTAACAAAACTGAACATTTATTTTCATCAACTAAATTCTTAAAAAAATTATAATAGTCAGGATGCGTTTCAAACAAATGTACTAATGCATAAGCGTAATCATTGTATTCTAGTGATTTGTCTAGAATTGAGATTGGACTCTCGTGTGATACTTCTATTACCATACACTTATTATACACTCAAACGTTGCATATGTCAACGAAAATGTTTATAATAATAGTATAAATATGAGTATGAAGGACTTACCTGATTTAACAGTTGCCGGGCGCCGCGCAATGATGACAGCAAAGAAAATAGCAGTAGATTATAAGCATGATTTCATCACAACTGAACATGTGTTACTAGCTATATTAGACTGTGATAAGATAACGCCTGGATTAAAAGCCATTTCTAAGCAGTATGTCCAGATAGACGACTTTAAATCCTTTGTTATAACCAACTTACAAAAATACACTGGTCCGGAGAACATTGATATAGGCCTGGTCGAACCATCACCACGCACATTACAGATGCTAGCATTCGCTAGTGGAATTGCCGGTGAGATGGGATCATCTCTTATTGATGTGGATCACATGTTACTAAGTATACTAGTAAGCGATTCAGGTAGTGGTAACAATTTATTCAGACTCAAAAATATAAATGTTGATGACCTTTACGAGATCATATATGAAGCTATCACTCCACGAGGGGTGAGGAAGAAACAAGACCAAAAACAAAAATCCGGTATTGGTGGCAGTCATACTAACACGGACACTGATGAGATCTATGAAGAGAGTATCATCGATAAATACGCAGCAAATTTAACTCAATTAGCGTTTAATGGTGAGATTGACCCTGTGATAGGTCGTGATGACGAAGTGCAAGATGCAATTCAGATACTATCTAGACGTACTAAGAATAACCCTGTGCTAGTAGGGGAGCCCGGTGTTGGTAAGACAGCTGTAATAGAACTACTAGCTCACAGAATAGTCAATGGAGACGTACCGCAAAACTTGAGAGGTAAACAGATATACACATTAGATTTAGCCGCTCTGGTAGCTGGTACTATCTACAGAGGTCAATTTGAGGAGAGGTTGAAGGAAGTTATATCATACGTCACACAACGAGAGGATCTAATTATATTTATTGATGAGTTACACATGCTTGTCGGAGCTGGTGCAAGCACTGGTAGTATGGATGCTAGTAACATATTGAAGCCAGCGTTAGCCAGAGGCAAGCTGTCATGTATAGGAGCCACTACCACTAGTGAATATAAGGAGTTTATAGAAGGTGACGGAGCATTAGAGAGACGATTTCAATCAATACATGTAGGAGAACCTGGGACAGAAGATTGTATTGCAATACTTCGTGGTATCAAAGAGAAATATGAAGACTATCACAATGTAAAATATAACAAATCCGTGATAAAAGAGATTGTAACATTGTGTGAACGTTATATTGTCGATAAAAACTTTCCTGACAAAGCGATTGACATACTAGATGAATCTGGAGCAGTAGCAAAAGTGTCTAGATATCATGGTAATACGGAGGTACAGGCTCTTATAGATGATTTGTTACATGTTAGCAGAAACAAGGAGAAGGCTGTAGAGACAGGTGAATATGATTTAGGTTTAGGATACAGAGAAACAGAGGAACAATTGGCTGTTAAGTTAGAAGAATGTATCGAGGAGAGAGAAGCTGGTGAACTATCTAGAAACATAAAGCCTTCCAGGATATCAATTGAAGATATCAGAGAGTTAATATCTAATAAATGTGGTGTTCCTGTTAGTAGCATGGAGGCTGATGAGCTGAAAGTGCTGTCAAATCTTGCTATCAGTATGAAGAACAAGGTGATCGGACAAGAAGATGGTATAGACAAGATATGTAATGCTATCAAAAGGTCTAGAGCTGGTGTGAGCAACCCTGATAAACCTATATGTTCGTTATTATTTTTAGGACCAACAGGCGTAGGCAAGACCTATCTTGCGCATCAACTAGGAAAAGCTATGTTTCATGACGGTAATTTCAAACAATACGACATGTCTGAGTTCAGCGAGAAGCATGCCACTAGTAAATTGATTGGATCTCCTCCCGGCTACGTCGGATATGGCGAGGGAGGGAGCCTAACGGAGTATGTTAGACACAACCCGTACTGTGTACTACTGTTCGATGAGATCGAAAAAGCTCATCCTGAGGTGCTACAACTGTTTCTCCAAGTGTTTGAGTACGGTTGCTTGACTGATAGTGAAGGATTAGAGGTAAATTTTAAAAATACTATAATAGTACTGACAAGTAACATAGGTGCTCACAAGTTTGAGAAGCGACCTAATGTAGGATTTGGTACAGGAGAGACATTAGAAGAAGGAGTAGTGGCGGAACTCAAGAAGATGTATGCTCCAGAATTTATAAATCGCCTTGATGAGGTGGTTATATTCAACAAATTGACAGACAAAGACATCACATCTATTTGTACCGGGCTGTTAAAGGGTGTGAAACGCACTCTCAAGAATAACAATGGCAAGATAATTAATTTTTCTAAGGATATCGCTGATCATATTCTATCTAAATCAAGAGACGCAGCATATGGTGCTCGTCCTTTGAAGAGAATCATCACAGAATTTATAGAGACACCACTAGCTGAGTTCATTATATCTAACGATTCATCCATCCGCAAGATAAACGCTGAGGTTGTTGATGAAGATATACAGTTTACTGCTGCTTCTGTTGTTCAGCGTACTTGAAATAATAAGCCATCATCTCATCTTTTACATTGTCTGTAATACGTTGAGAGAAATCTTTAAGTTCCACCGGGAATTCGCCATGTTTTTCTTTGTATGCGCGTAATCCGGTCTCCACTTTGAGTGTTTTGTAACAGTCTATCATGTGCCTCATGTTATTCTCCTTGCTATCTGACATGACATCCTCATAACACACAGGGCACCATATCTCATCCACACTTCTGATATCTAAATATTTGTCAATATAGTCGTGTAAATTTAAAGTTAGTCTCATTCGCCTAAGTACTTATATGGGTCCGGTAATAAACACAATCATTGGCGCAGGTATTAAGCTAGGCGTCGTATTAATCAATGCATGGCTAGAGGGTAAACAGCAGAACCAGCTGTTGTTAGCGGCGAGAGACGAGAAAATGGTAGAGGCCATAATGAACAACCAAGACAAACAAGCTAGTGATCCATTTGTCAAGATGACTAGACGTATATTGTTCACTTGTATAACATTTACATTATGTTATCTCATGTTGTATTACGCTCTCAACCCTCACATAACATACGATGTGATTGTACCAAAAGGAGAGTCCCATCGATGGGGTATATTCTCATGGATAATAGGTGGTAAAGATTATGACGTTATAAAAATGACCGGAGGTTTGTTGTTAACCAGCTTCTTTGACTTGTGCTTCATGGTTATAGGTTTTTATGCTATACCTAGCAAGCGTAGATAGTTACTTCTTCTTCTCAGCACTAGCACCAAACACTGCTACCAATTTAGCAATGATAGCTTCGCCATCACCTAGATCAGTAGGAGGTGCAACAGGCATGACCAACTCATCACCATCATCCCAATCCTCATCACCATATCCATAATCCTGGTATATGTCAGCTCCTTGAGCATCAGCATCAATCTCTAACACTTCTGTGGCTGCTGGTTCTGGTGGAGGTGTCCAATCTTCAGCTTCCAATTTATAAATGTCACTGAATATGATCCAGAGCAATTGCCTGGTGTGATCTTCATCTTTAGTACGGGCAACGAAGTCTATAATGTCCCCCTTGGAGAACGCGCCATGCAAGGTTTGTATAGGATTGTCAATACTAGCGTAACACTTGTGTGCAATATAATCATGAGCTAACGTGGCGCAATCTCTGATAACATAATAAGCACTCTTCTTTTTGATCTCCACACCTGTGTCAGGCTTTACCATGGCAATAGCACTCGGTCCAACAAGGTTACGTTCCTTGATAGTACTCAACTCTAGTATCTTGCTCTCAAACTTCATTACTTGGCCTTCTTGTTATACTGCCTGGCTGGCTTGGTTTCTGTACATTTACATTTGACCTCTTCTAGCTTGACCAACACATCCTGTATCGCTCCAGCCACCTGGTCCAATCGATCAGCAAAGCGATCCATTCGCTCATCCAACTCACTGGCACCACAACTGCCAGCCTCTTTAAGTTTATTATTCTCACTCTGCAGGGCATCATTGCGCTTGTACAGTTCATTCACTTGATTAATTTCCCAATCTTTCATATAATAGATACTTAGTCTATCTGTATTGAAAATCCATGTAGCGCCGTAGGCGCTAAAAAAATCTGAAACCGTTAGCCGCCGGAGCCGTAGGCTCCGCTAACCACCGCTGACCAACCGTTCAGTCTTTTCGGATGTTGTGCCCGATCAGATCTTCTGACTCTACCATGGCTTCTGCTGCTGCCCTGTTTATGGTGTCTTTGCGACTGGTCCTGTTGGCCATCCAAGCACATATCAGAATAGATATAAATACAGATCCAGTAATAACACCAAAGGTGAGTAACACGTCTGGACCATTGGAGGTTATAATTGCCTGCTCTGTGGCGTCTAGCATGCCATTGTTATTCAGGTCTATCTGACTTACTGGTATTTCAGAACCTTCGCCGGCTTGGCTATAAGATGTAGAGAAATTTTGCTGCTTCGCAGGACCGTCACCTGTTCTTAACTTGGCGCATCCTCCAAAGGCTCCTAACAACAACATCAACGCTCCCCATATCAGAGTTATGGTGCACAACTCTAGTGCCAGGTCAACTAATGTTCGGGTGTTATTCTTCTTCATACTATTATTTACAATTGGTCAACACATAAATGATACCTGCAGTTAATATAATGTATATAATTAAATCTTTTATTAGTCCTAAACCTTCTCTTATTAAGTTGCGCATACTAACATTACTTATATCTTAGCGGTCACCTACCCGGGCATATACAGGAAAAGACTTCTGATTCCGCGCAAAAAAATTAGCGCAAAAAATGGGAGCATGCGTATCTGCAGGTACCTTATATCGCGCTCTATATAGGTGTGTCTCGCACCCCCACCTTCTCTATACACCACCCGCTCTCTGAGCCCCGGTCGGTTTTCAGAAACCCACTTGCGTTTCACAAACAAAAAGGCGAGCCGCTAACAACAACGACCCGCCTGGATTATATTATGGTATAAAGTTTATCCTATCTCTACTAGAGTGTCTACAGTCTGTTCAGTTGCTATTACATCGTTCAATGTATCACGTTCAGTCTTTAATAGTCTGATCTGATTGTATAGCATGTCGATCTTGTCTTTGATCTGCTCTACTCTCTTACCTTTATTCTTTTGTGCTAAGCCTTCTCTACTTACATATGTGTCAACGAACTTATCGAAGTTGTTATCATACTTGTTCACGATCATTTTGGCTAGATAGGTGTGATGAAATTGTTTAGGTTGTTTAGTCACTGTGCAAATTGCTCGGTAGTGTTTAAGTTCGATATCGGCCATTGTGCCTTCGTCAGTGAGGAATGAGTAAATTGTGGTGCTTGAGTTGTTATTGTTGTCCATAATAGTGATGTTGTGTGTGTTGTTAATTTCCGAATAAGGTGGGTAAAAAAGTTTGGTTTGTTATTAGCTGGCGTTCAAGTCAGTTGTTGGTAGCTGCACCGGACCTTTTGGAGCCAATCCGATTGTGTATGGGCTGTGACTGACGTTCCTGTCTAAATTGCTCTCTAGACTTTTCATGAATACTACTGCTGTGTCCATGTCTTGAGCGTTGATAAGAAGTTTTCCGTTTTTTAATATTTGATACATAATATAGTGTTGTTGTTAATTGTTGTTATATTCTAATTATAGTCTAGTTTGTTTGATCAGGCAACTAATGTCTTATGCTCTCCGGAAGCTAATTCTTTGATCATTCCTTCACCGACGAATCCGTGAGTGTGTCTGATTATGTCTTTATGAATTCTCATCTCACCTAACAATCCTGCTTGTTTGATCTCGCTGGTCACATCACATTCACCTCGTGCGTTGTAGCTTTCTTCCAAGCTTCGATCCAGTTTCAATATCTGCTGAGCTGAATGCTGGATAAGTTTTTGTTGATGCTTCAGAAGATCTTTGTAATGCTTTTCCCACATTTCGCTTTGATTCTGCCACATGTTGGCGTGATGAGAGTGAATGTCTAGAGTGTTGTTAGGTTCCATAATATGTGTTGTTAATTGTTGTTATATTCTAATTATAAGCTATTCACGTCGATTGCGCAACTAGTTTCTTTTCAACTTGTAAATCCATCAAGCTAGCAACATACTCATGAGCATTCATCAAGCATTCTGATGGTTCATCTTCGTCATGTAGTTCGTTGTCGAATCCTGTTCTGCTGATCACCACTCTTTCTCCTTTTTCTAGTAAAGATTGAATGTATTCTAATGTTAATGCTATTTTAAATTCGGATGGTTTGGTCATATTAATTTGTTGTTAGTTCTAATTTGCGAAGATCTCTTCTTAAGAAGAAAACTCGATCCATATTCTTGTCTGATGGCCAGAAATGTAATGCTCTTTCTGCCTGCCATAATCGATGTCTGATTGCTGTTATTTTGTTCATACCTTAATTATAGTCTTTTTCTTTTGATTGCGCAACTTGTTTTTGTTCGTTATGTTTGATCATGGTCAACACTTCTCTGAACAATCTCATCATTTCCTCATGTCTCTTATCGCGCGCCCTATTCCTTTCAAGTGCCACCATATCAACTTGTACTGGCTCAACTTGATTCTGTTGCGGATGCACTTGAGATGCATTTGTATTTGATCTGTTGTAGCCATTATACAAGCCCCAGAGAAAAGCTGCGATCGCTAGACCGATATAGAATATATGTTTTTTCATTGATCAATCTATTTGTTGTTAGGATTGTCGAAAAGATCAGTTTTGCTGGTCAGGAGATCCCAAATGAGAGCAATTGGAATTAACATTATAGGTAAGAGTAATAATATGTCGTAGTTCATAATATGATTATATGATGTTTTGTCAGAATGCGCAACTTACTTTAAAATGTCTTCAATTTCAGTCATCTTGCGAATGATATGATCACAAGCGATTTCGTCATATCCAGTTTTAGGTTGCCCTTTGTTGGTTGTGACTGTCTCTTCTAAACATTCCAGAGCAGCTGACACTTTGAGCATCATTGCTTTCACATTGTCATATTTGTCTTCTGCCTCACAGAATTTAGTGTAAAAAGGAGAAGGTTCAATTGGTGTGTCCATTGGCATAATATAATGTTGTTAATTGTTGTTAAAATCTAATTATAAGTGAAACTAAGCTGAAGCGCAACTTTTATCTGTTTTCTAGTTCGGTCTGACGTTCTTCAGTATCATCCGGGCACATTCCCAAATCTTCTGCAATCTCTTTAATGTCTAAAAACCGATCCATCATGTTCAGACCGTACGTTCCTAAATTGTCGTTGATATGCTCTTCTAATTGTTCCCAAATGTTCTTTTCCATAATATTTGTAATGTTGTTAATTGTTGTTATGATCTAATTATAAGCTATTTTGATCTAATGAGCAACTTAAGCAAATATTTGATCAATTTCAGATTGGTCGATATCTTCAATAATCATATTAATGTTGCCCATAATGTTTTCTTGAGTGTTTAATTCAATACCCTCTCTCTCATTATCACAACCTCTCTCTTCTAAATCTTCTTCATCCATTTCATTTAGCTCCTTTAAGGATTGAAGGTAGAAGGTTTGTATGAAAGATTCAAATTCTTCATAACTGATATTTTTTGTATTGACCATAATATAATGTTGTTAATTGTTGTTATAATATAATTATAAGCTCTTTCTGAGGATCAGGCAACTATTGCCACGGCAAACTTTATATATATCGGAACAGTCCTCCCCATATATGTTATATCATGCTGAAAATAAGACTATCCTTATACAGTTACTTTTGAGGCTGTAATAGGAATAGCTATTCCATTTGTACTTCATTATTGTTCATACCTAATTATAAGCTATTCTCACAAAATGAGCAACTTTCTAGATAAGAGGAAGTTTCTACCGATTCAGAAAAATGGAGGAATCTGTAAACCCTTAATATTCAACAACCAAATCCGTTTTCTTTCTAGATGTTGCAATTTTCCTATTCATATCATATCCTTCCAGTTAGTCACATCAACAAAAGGCGCGATACTGTCAGCCTCCAATATGCTAATCTTCTGATACACACCATTCTCCAATTGCCCGGCACCGCAGACCAACGTAGAACACCCGATCCCATTGTTAACCAGCTCGTCATCGTGCATGTCTATCATGTGCATGATCACTCTGTTGTGGTCCTTAGTAGGTATGCTTGTGGCACACAGGCGGTCTCTGAGACACAGATACAATGGAAAGCCAACGTATTCCCCTACTGCTAGGTTCTTGGCATCCCAACTCCAGCTATCACCAGGGGTGCCCGGACTAGCGCCTTCTGTATCTTTGTAGTGGTGCAATGGGTCTATGTATGGATCGTCGGTGTTATCATCGTCTATCATATAATTATATAGGAGATCTCTAGAGAGGGCAACAAATTCGCGACAATTCTGTTCAGGTCAGTTACCCGTTATACTATCAGAGCCCTGTATACCCCGTATATCCTTTGTTCCAATTGTCTCCCAATACCTATCTGTACCTTCTTACCCGGAACCCTTTCACTTTTGTTTAAAATACATATGTTTTTGTTCAAATACTATATGTTTTCGTTCGATCGTTCTACGCTATGACCACCTTTGTATAGTATACCCCTATATATATTTAACCGTTTATTATTTCGACTCGGGTCTGTGTCGCTTGTTACTTGTTGTATGATGTGTACGTATAGTCTACACAAGATATATTTGAACCGCTTATTATTTCGAGTCGGTTCTGTTATCGTTGTTCTTTATCGTTCTCTATTTGCTGTATGATCTTTCTCAACCCACTGCTGCTATAACGATGGCTTCTACTATTGTAAACTATTTCTATATTGTGTTTCGCACACAGATCTTTGCCGCTGAAGTCTACATCTCTATAATCATCTCCAATCACTCGAACATCAGGCTTGTATGTTAATAAGATGTCAAATAGATCGCTTTCTAAATTATAAGGTACAATCTCGTCTACATACTTACATCCTTCTAATTGGATATAACGTTCAACGATTGATTGTACAGGCGCATTTTTCTCTGGTCTTTCCACTTGAGGATCCACATGCAAGCCGCATATCAACCAATCGCAACATTGTTTAGCATCTTTGAGCATGGCCACATGACCTGCATGTAACAGATCAAATGTGCTGAATGTGACTGCTGTTTTCAATCAGAAAGGACTGCCTAGATCACCGGCAAAGTATCTGTCTCTGTCATCCTCACCCATGTCAACAAGTCCTTCAAGTACATGAATATGAGCGTTCAGTTGTCGGTCTGAAAAGCCTTCATACTTGATAGCAATATTGTCCAGGTCTCTTTGCTGGCCCATCACGTTACCAATCTTGATGTCACGATCGCCTACTTCATCGTCAAAGTCGTATTCTGGTGGATTGTGTTCATCACCTTGCATACGTGCCATGCTGCTGTCTTCGTAACTTTCCCAGATCAATTGATATTCGTTCTTCTTTGCCATACCTTTACTTATTCAGATGGTATGTATTTCTCTATGCCCAACTTGATGTATCAACTCGTAAATGTTCAGCAAGGTCTTTGATTTGACTCTCTTTGTTGAAATATTTGTAACACTTTGTCATCAATCTAGATAGATCACTTGGCATGAGTCTCATGTTTCTAATATCATCATACATTTCGAACACGCTAGCGTTCCAGTTCCAGTCTTCTAATAATTTGTTAATCTTTGTATCGCTCATAATTGTGTTTGTTTGTTAGTTTACTTGAAAAGGGCTCTTGTTGTATATCTCTTTGAATTTCAGCTTTTTGATGTCTGTTCTGTGATCTTGTAACACTTTGTCAAATTCAACTTGTGCTTGTTCTAAATCACGTAATGCTTCTTTCACCACCCATCTCACATCATCAAGAGGAGTTTCAGGAGTGTGTTTGTCCAGAAAAGCCAATCGCCCTGTGGCGCTACTGATCGCTTTGAGCACGTTGATGCTGGGGTAATTGCTAGGTTTGTTGTTATCTTTGTCGTTCATAATATAATTATAGTGTGTATTGTCAGAATGCGCAACTTGAGTTGAGCTCAATCCCATTTGTATCAATGTCCAAGGTTCTGCCGAAATGATCCAGTGAGCTCAATGCATGTTTGATGTGATGTTTCAAGTTCATGTCTCGAGAGTCCAGTGCAAACTCTTGCAGGTCTCGCAAGTAAGCGTAACTGTTGTAGTATGCTTCACGTACCTTGCCGCTTCTGAGTTGTTCTTGTGCTCGTTGAGTTATTGCTGCCTCAACATCCTCCGCAGTCAAGTCATCATCTAAAACTGTTCCATCATTATCT
>ERZ887849.3158-NODE-3158-length-12659-cov-6.264757_pt1 | contig 12659 bp, 4 predicted proteins | sample MGYA00521267_ERZ887849 | MGnify/ENA primary metagenome ERZ887849 (study PRJEB32303, sample SAMEA104408601) | aquatic metagenome | biome: Brackish water; feature: Pelagic; material: water | place: Baltic Sea | collected 2014-06-06T16:11:00 | depth 2,863 m ... | reverse complement strand
TAGAAAGTGACGATATGTAAACGTGTATCTAAGTGGAATGTTTGAACCCTCGTTTCCTATAAACATATCATAAGTAGATTTACATGTGAGGGGGGGTCTCAATACCACATCATTCCATTTCATGGTTTTATCTAATTCAGTTTCTTCAAGAAACGACTGATTGTTCCAAGACGTGTAAGTTGTATTTCTTGCTGTATTTTTCTTTGTATTCTCTTCCTTATCTTCTAAACCTTCTTTTCCCTTATTTCCCTTTCCCTCTCCCTCTTTCTCTTGTTCTTGTTCTTTTTCTTTTTTTCCGTCTACTTGTTTCTGGAGGAGTTGCATACATTCTTGTAAGGATAAAGGTAAAAACAAATTGTCCTTTTCCTCGTTGGAGATAACATTCACTTCCGACTTTCCGTAAGTTTCTACAATACTTTCAAGCGTAATACCAGTTAACGAGAAGATTCCCTTTATCATCACTGGTTGTTTTAAATCACATACTTCTTGTAATGTTTCCTTGTTCGAGAATTCTATGGGGTAAACTTCTAATTCAGATGAGGTTTTTCGTTGGGTATACACATGTATGTAGACAAATAGCATCATAATAAATACAATACAAAACAAGCCGTTCATTTCTAGGAGGGATGAATAGAATAAAATGGAAAGTAAAAATGCTATAATTACATACTATAGAAAGAAAATAATATGTAATTAAACTAAATAATCGAGTCTAAGAAAAAAAAAATATCTTGATACTATATAATCATTATTACATATGCGTAAACGTTCTAGTTCTAGTTCTAGAGTACGAAGAAAATCTCGTTCAAAACAAGGAACAAGAAAATATAGAAATAGAAATAGAAAATCACGTTCTATGAAAAGAAAGAATAGGCGTCGAAAATCGAATGGTCTTACACTCAAACGTAAATTTAAGGGAGGAACAGGACCAAGAACTAATAGTAAACCACTTCTTCCTCCTGATCCTCCTCCTTTCAGTGGGAAAACTAGTATTACTATGAGTGGGAAAACTATTGAGGCTCGTCAGGCAAACAATGTTAAAAAGGAACGTAACAGATTGTCGGTGAAATGGAAAGAGGGTAAAAAGAGTGCATACGGGTACAGGGCTGTTAGGGGTATAAAGGAGTTCGATGAATGGAAAGAGAGAGAGAGAGAGAAAGAGAGAGAGAAAGCGATAGAGAGAGCGATAGATAATGGTCATAAATTTTTAAAGAAACAGAAAGAGAGAGAGAGAGAGATAGAGAAGAATGAACGAGAGATAGAGAAGAATGAACGAGAGATAGAGAAGAATAAACATAGGGAAAACTTAAAGAAGATGCAACAAAAACTACAGGCTAAAAGGCGAGCTAAAGACCCAAATGTATACCTAAAACAATCAATCGATAATTTAGATAATAAAGAAGAATAAACGTGTTTTATTTGAAGTTTACGCCGTCATCTCCATCTCAAGTTTAGGGTGATGTACATAAAATTTCAACTTCATATCTTGTATATCGTATGTATTGATATCGGAATAACTGGACTCAAAGCGTAATTCGGGGAATGGGTAAGGTTCAAGATGCGTTTGTTTTTCAAGTACTTCCGCGTGGTCTTCGTATATATGAGCATTTCCCAGCATGTAAATGAAATCCCCAGCAGTATGTCCCGTATGATGAGCTATCAAGTGTGTTAAAGCAGAGTACGAAGCAATGTTAAATGGTACTCCCAATCCCACGTCCCCGCTCCGTTGATACACAATACAATCAAGGTACTTATCTTCTCGGAGAATAAAATGAGATAAGACGTGGCATGGAGGAAGAGCCATCATCGGTATCTGGCATGGATTCCAGGCACTCATCAACCATCTTCTTGAATGGCGTACAGCTTCATCTTCATGCATAAGTCCATCGAGTATTCCTTGCAGTTGGTCGACACCTTTTCCATCATAGTCTTGGTTACATCCATTATAAGGAGCATTGAAATATCGCCATTGATGGCCATAAACGGGTCCTAAATCGTAAGATGGCCATCCTTCTTTGTCGTTTCTCTCTTGAACTTCTTTAACCTGAGTATTTTTATCCCATATGTGAACTCTGCGTTCAGTGAGCCATTGGTTAGAAGTCTGTCCCCGAATAAACCAGATGAGTTCGTTTAGGATGGTTTTAGAGGGCATTTTTTTAGTGGTAAGAAGAGGGAAGGTTCGGTTCCGTAAAGGGAAACGCATCATGGTTCCGTTGAGTGAATAGGTAGTTGCGTTTCTGGTTTTCTGTTTTGTTCCTGAAGAGAGAATCGTACGTATCAATTGGAGATATTGGTTTTCAGGATGTTCTAGATATCGCGTATTGCTTATGAAACGATTTAAACAAGAAAGAGAGTTTGAAAATCGCATATTCTGAAAATAGATACAAAAAAAAATAGATACTTAGATGTACATAGTATCTATTTTTAAATAAGTTTATTAGATGGATATTTTTAAAGGTATCAAATGACATATATTACTATAATTGGAGAGCCTAGCACACAAATACTTTAACACACTTATAATACAATACAAAACGTCAAAACAACATACATCTATGTGTACAAACTCATGATCCATTCCGCCTGCTTATCTTTCTTCAAGAGTGTAGTAAGCGTTTCTTTATCTAGGTTGAATGGGAACGATACTTCAAATGTCTTTTTATTGTCATATAAAGTGGTGCCTGGATTCATGAGACGGAACATATTGAGTTTAGTAAAGACAATTTCAATACAACGTTTCAAGTCTCTTACACCCTTTTCTCCTTTGGTGTAGTTTTCAATGATATAGCTGATAATATGTTCATCAAAGTTTATATCCCCACGTTTAAATCCAATATTTCGTTCAATCGCAGGGACCAAATAATCAGAAGCAATAACTTTTTTATCCGACATACTATATCCTTCTGTTTGTATCTTGTACATTCTATCTCTCAAAATAGGATTGATTTTATTCTCGTCATTGTAACTAAAGATGAACATACACTTACTTAGGTCTAAATCAATACCACTAAAGTACTTGTCGTGAAATTGTGAATTCTGTGATGTATCTGTAAGGTGAGTCAAGATACCAATGATTTCCTCACCTTTAGCGGTATCACTAACCTTATCCAATTCATCAAAATAAATTACTGGGTTCATACATTTACTCTGTTTCAGTATTTCGACAATGTGTCCCCAAGTACTGCCTTCGTAGGTGTAGGAATGACCTTCTAAAAAGGCGCTGTCGGTGGCACCTCCGAGGGCGATAAAGGCGAATGGACGATTTAAAATTTTACTGATACCTTCCTTAACCAGGGTCGTATTATGAGTAACACTAAAATCACCCAATAAGTAACGATGATTTTCATCCAATGTGAAACCATAATAATCTCCATATCCAATAGGACTGATAGTGATACCAGTTACAAGAGGATTTTTTACCAAATTACTTGGAACAGCTTGTTTCCTAGGACATTTAGTTGGAATTTCATCTAAATTATTACCGGATATGATTACTTTATGATATATACCAACACGTTTTTCCTCCTTATAACTACATGATTTTTCAACCTCTACTTGGTAACCAGTATATCCTAACGAACGAACCAAATATAAAATATCATCTGATAATCGTTTAGATTTTTGAGTAATTTCGAAACATTTATCTTTGGACGAATAATATCCATCTGAATCCAATAATCCAGCCAAAATGTCAAGTCGTGTTTTTCTATTGTTTATTTTGTAATCATCTGGAATATGCTTATTTGATAATAGTTCATAGGATTGGAGAATGAGTTGTATTTCTGCCTCGCGAGTTGTGTCAAGTGTTCCATCACCTAACCACAGCCCAAGAATATAAGCATCGAATGGGATGAATTTTGTTTGAAAATCAACACCGGTACGATATCCTTTTAACCAATCTTTTTTTATGTATTCGGGTAGTTGAAAATAATCCTTCACGGATATTTCTGTAATATTGTCTTCGTCTGTAAACGAGTCAAGGAAGTTATTGGCTTCGTCCCGCGTCTTGAAGGTTTTATAGGTCATTTGGTAGGTATGTTTGTTAAAACGTTTTGTTTTATAGGAAACACTATTGTCACTATGAATAACAGGTTGAATACAACCCTTTCCTGATTGACGGAGGCATAAGATATGTTCAGAATTCACGACATATTTATCACCTTTATTAGGTACAACTTCATACATTTCATCTTTTCCTCTTCCTAGAGAGAGGACATTTCGGGGACTTGAATCATCGCCCATAACTACATCACCTACTTCAACATCTTGAACCATTTTAATACTGCCGTCATACATTAATATTGGGGTATCAATACCATGACATTTTCCAGTACCCATCGCTCCCTTTATGGCGATAGAGGTACCCACAGAACTAGGATTAGAAATCAATTGACCCAACATTTGAAGAATTTGCATCTTGGCGTCGTTGAGTCCATAGACAGCTTGATCCAAAATAGTCTTAGCATTCATCATGAATTCATTACATTTTTCGGGTCCGTCTTCGATTTTCACATCTAGATTTTTATAGACTCCAAATGGAATCATCATAAAATTGTCTACCCAGTGCTTGATTTTGTAATATTCACTCGAACCAGGTTCAATATTTCGAAGAGTGTTCATTTTACGAAGGGCAATTTCTTTATAAGTATCAGGGATATCTTGAGTTTGAATCAATTTGACTCGATATGGAATTTCTTTTTCACCTTTCTTGAGTAATTTTAATTGGGTAAGGATTTGTTTCTGAATTTCGACACCTTGCTTCTTGAAATACTTAATATCGTTCATGTTATCCTTTTCATGAATAAGTTTAATGAACTTTTTGCAGTATTTTTTGGATACTTTCTTGTCACGTTTAATCTTGATTTTCTCGTCACGTTTTCTTTTATCTACCATAATAGATTCAAAGGATTCAATCACTTTATTTTCGTAACTCGTATCTGTTTTTTCATCGATTTCTTTATCGTTCTTGTTTTCCGTTTCCTTTTCTTCTACAGAGTTTTCATGATTCGTTTTGTCTTCTGAACCTAGTTCTTTTGTCTTGTTACGTTTATGTTTAAGAAGTTGGAGAAGATTTTCAACATCCTTTGTAGAATACTTATCCAGTTGTTTGATAGATAATTCTTCGTGACCATGAGACTCTGTTTCCCCATTCCTCTTTTTGCTTTTCCCTTTCTTTTTACGACCAACAGAACGTTCAAACATTTGAGAAAGGTCGATAGTTTGTTCAGGGTACTCGTAATCATCTTCCTCCTCCTCTTCGTCTTCCTCGTCTTCTTCGTCATCACCCTTCTTGTTTCGTTTCCGTAAATTATATCTAGATTTAGACTTAGAACTACGTTTTTTAGGTAAAACTTCCTCTTCTTCCTCTTCTTCTTCTTCCTCTTCATCGCCTTCATCGCCTTCATCGTACTCATCGCCTTCATCGTACTCATCACCTTCGTCTTCCATATTTAATCCTTGAATATTAAATACGATATTGAATGGCATCGCACCACCGCCTTCATAATATTCATCGTCCTCATCCTCATCCTCTTCCTCACTATCATGATCTGTATTATAATCGGAATCATCAGTATCTAAATCAAGGTCTTCAGTGAGAATATCAGACGAATCGTTTTCTGATGTTTCTAATTCATATTCTTCATCATCTTCATCATCTTCTTGATCTTCATCGTCATCCGATACAATCCGTCTTTTTCGCCTGGTTTCACGTTCTTTAGATTTCTTCTTTTTATCTTTAGATTTCTTATTCTTCTTCACTTTCGATTTAGAATCACCTTTAGTTATTTTAGAATTGGATTTTGAATCTGAATCTTTCGACTTGGACATGGTTCTATCATTATTGGAAGTCTTCTTTTTATCCTGTTTTTCTTTATTCTTTTTACGCATAGATGGAGATGGAGTTTCATAACAAGAACAAGAACGAGAACGAGAACGAGAACGAGAATCACGTTCGTCATCTGATATCTGTTTTCTGAGATAAGAAGACGGAAACATTTCCATCAGAAATTTACGATATTCTTTTAGTTTAAATCCATCATCATTTTCTTGATATTCGAATTCATTTTCCATATGGTCCATAGAAGCAGATTCAAAATCAGAATTATCACATTCACTCATACTTGAAATATCTATAGATTCCTCTTTATGTTGATTTAATATGTTGATATCTTTAGGAGGGAACGATACAGATACAGATACGGGTTGAGCTTGGTCCTGAGTTTGATTTTGCATCTCCAGTTTCAATTAGCAACGTAAAGTAAACGTAAAGGTAAGTAAGAAACTAAATACGTGTAAGATGAATGTGAATTTTATATTTCAAATCAGTTTCAATTTTATGTTTTTCAAATCTCTCTAAATTATTTTTTATAAAATCGAAATAAAAACAATCTTAATATTATATCTATAATATAGGATAAGTTCGTATCTATAATGTCTCAAGTCTCTAACAAAACATCTATGAATATGAACCCATCTAAAATTATTGGTATTCAATTTGGAATGTTGTCTCCAGAACAGATACTTAAATCATCTGTAGCAGAGATTGTATCCAAAGATACGTATATCAACAACAAACCTGTTGTTGGTGGTATTTTCGATCCAAGAATGGGAATCTTAGAACCTGGTTTAATTTGTCCTACCGATGGATTAAATTACATCCAATCACCTGGGTATTTCGGTCATATCAAATTGGTAAAACCCGTATTCTATATTCAATACTTTACCCAAGTGATGAAAATTCTCCGTTCGGTATGTTTCAAGTGTGGAAAGCTTCTAGTTGAAAAGGAAAAACATCAGCACTTGTTAAATCTTCCAGGTAAGGCGAGGTGGGATGCGGTATTTGAAATTGCTGGAAAGCAGTTGAGATGTGGTAATGATAACGATGATGGTTGTGGGTATCGTCAACCAAACAAGATAAAACGAGAAGGAATTGCTACTATCAATGCCGAATGGAACCTAACCCAAACGGAAACCAAAGACGAAAGTAATCCCACCTTAAAAGTAACTCCCGAAATGGTTATTAAGATTTTCAAACGTATTAGTGACGACGATGTCAACTTTATGGGTTTCAGTAGCGTCTTTTCCAGACCCGAATGGATGGTATGTGAGGTACTAGCAGTTCCCCCACCATGTGTACGTCCATCCGTGAAACACGACGCTCAACAACGAAGTGAAGACGACCTATCTCATATTATCATTTCTATCATCAAAGCCAACAATGGCTTAAGAGATAAACTACGAACGGGTGCAAAAGAAAATATCATCGACGACATGACTATGTTTCTTCAATACAATGTTGCTACACTAGTAAACAATAAAATTCCTGGTTCGAATCCGGTAGCTCAGCGTTCTTCAGGACGTCTCCTAAAATCCATTACAGACCGACTCAATGGAAAGACTGGACGAATCAGAGGTAATCTTATGGGTAAACGAGTAGACTATAGTGCTCGTAGTGTCATTACCGGAGACCCAAATTTAAGTATCCGAGAACTAGGAGTTCCTTTAAAGATAGCCATGAATATCACTTACCCTGCTGTGGTGAATAAGCGAAACAAGGCGTTTCTTAAAAAACTCCTACTGAATGGACCGGATAAATATCCTGGTTCCAAGGTCCTTCGACGAAAACACGGAGACGAAATTTCATTGAGATATATTGACCGAACTAGTATAACATTAGAAGAAGGTGACATTCTCCACCGACATATTCTAGACGGAGACGCAGTTCTATTTAATCGTCAACCAACTCTACATCGAATGAGCATGATGTGTCACGTGGTCAAGGTGATGTATAAAGGGAACACGTTTCGAATGAATGTCGCGGATACTAAGCCATACAACGCAGACTTTGATGGAGATGAGATGAATATGCACATGCCGCAAAATCCCGAAGCAGCGATGGAGTTGCGATATTTAGCAGCAGTACCTCGTCAAATCATCAGTCCGGCAAAGAATGCTTCCATTGTTGGGATATTCCAAGATTCTCTTCTTGGTCTCTTTCGATTTACGAGGGAAAACATTCAATTTAGTGCGAGAGATGCTATGAATCTTTTGATGAATGCCCCAAATGTATCGCCTGACATGATAAAGTCCATGACAAAAAACACGGATATCATTTCTCAGATTCTCCCCCCTCTCTCTACAAAAATGGCGAATAGTTTATTTGACGACAAAACGGAATCGTACGCTACATCCAATAACGTCATTGAAATAGTGAATGGTCTTATGACTCGAGGTCAAATCAACAAAAACGTGAGCTTTCTTATCAACAGCATCTTTAATGATTTCGGATTTCAAGCATGCTCCGATTTCATTGACGGACTTCAATCGATAGTTACAGAGTACATGAAAACCAGTTCATATAGTGTAGGTATTAGTGACCTTATTGCGAACAAGACCACCAATGACAAGATTGACGAAATCATAACTCAAAACAAGCAACGCGTGAATGATATCTTGAACGAAGTGTTAGTCGGTGCATTTCATAACAACACCTCTCGAACCAATGAAGAAGAAGTAGAAACAAAAATCAACGATATTCTAAACAAGGCTAGAGAAGAAGCCGGTTCATTCGGACGTAAATCATTAGACAAAGAAAATCGTTTCGTCATCATGGTGAACGCTGGTTCAAAAGGTTCCAATATCAATATTGCTCAAATGATTTCCTGTCTTGGACAACAGAATATTGACAATAAGCGTATTCCATATGGTTTTGATGACCGCACACTACCTCATTTTGAAAAATTCGATGATTCTGCTGAAGCTCGTGGATTTGTAGAGAGTTCATTCATAGAAGGTCTTAGTCCACAAGAATTTTGGTTCCACGCAATGGGTGGCAGGGAGGGTCTTATTGATACGGCAGTGAAAACGGCAAATACAGGCTATATCCAAAGAAAGCTCATTAAGAGTATGGAGGATTTGAAAGTGGAATACGACATGACTGTGCGTACCAACAACAGACGTATTGTTCAATTCCGTTATGGAGATGATGGTATTGATACCACTAAAACAGAAGTACAGAAATTTCCGATTCTTACCATGTCACTGGATAGCATCTACGCCCATTATCATATTCACGTAAATGACGATAGCGATGTATACAAAACCACCTTTACCGAAGCCACTCTTCGTAGGCTCCGAACTCAACAAGAAAAATACAACAAAGTCATCCAGGGACGAATTCAAACCGCAATCAAGGTTCGTGACGACATTGTGAATAATATCGTTCCAGGAAGCTTCACGGATAAGATGTACGTTCCTGTCCACTTCAAAAGAATCACCGAAAATATTCGAAATCAACTGATGATGAAAGAAAACGTCCTAGTAAACGTGACCCCATTAGAATGTGTCGAGATAATTGATAAATTGAAGGAGGACTTGATGAAAATTCGCATTTCTCCTCCAACGAAACTCTTCATGGCTCTACTCGATTTCTACTTAACTCCTCGCGAACTTCTATTCAACAAACGCTACACCAAAAAAGGTCTGGAGATGTTGTCTGTTGCGATTCTTGCTTATTATAAGCGTTCTATTGTTGCTCCTGGGGAAATGGTGGGAATGATCGCTGCGCAGAGTATTGGCGAGCCGACAACTCAGATGTCGGAAGTTTACTCGAGAATGGTCAGAGTTATTGAAATCAAAAACGACGGGACAAAAATCCACAAAACCATTCAAATCGGGGAATTATGCGATGAGTTTATTGAAAAATATCCTCAATATACGTTCCCAACTGGTCATGAAAATAGTGTAGAAACTTTGTTGGATAAATTGGACGAAACATATTATGTGATGAGTGTCGATAAAAAGGAGAAAACGTCGTGGAGTCGAATCTCCCATTTTAGTCGTCATCCACCAAATGGGGGTCTTATCACTATCAAAACAAAAAGTGGTCGAAATACAACAACCACATTGAGTCATAGTCATCTTACACGTAGAAACCATCAAGTTATGCCCATAAAGGGTTCTGAACTTAAAGTTGGGATGCGTATTCCTATCTGTAAACATATCGACAACGACTTTGTGTTGAATGAAGTTCAAATTGGTGATTCGGTTTATGAACTGAACGAACAATTTGGATGGTTTATTGGTGCATATATAGCGGAAGGAAATTGTAATGGTAACACTATCATTATTACAAACGTGGCAGAACATTATATTCAGAGTACTATGAAAATAGCCGAGTTATTTGGATGCAATGGTCAAACCCATACACGAGACGGGGAATATGGTCCATCTACAAAAACCAAATTTACCCACAAAGACTTGGCAAAATTCTTATTGAAACATTCCGGTGAAAACTCATTCAAAAAGAAAGTACCCGATTTCATGTTTATGGCACCCAATACATGTAAAGCCGCTATGCTTCAAGGATATATGGATGGAGATGGTAATATCCATTGTGATGAAACCCATCATGAAATAAGAGGATGTTCTCGAAGTGAAGAGTTGATGTTGGGTATTGGACAACTCTTTAATTATTTCGACATCTTTGTCCATTTCACGGAATGTGTGAGGGATAAAAAGCCATTGTACAACTTCTCCATATCCGCATGTTATGCGGAACAATATAAAACTCACATTGGTTCGACATTGAAGATGGATAAACTTGAAGGAATTTGTGATTACGTGAAAAGGGATAATGCTCACAATTTGTCTAATAGTGTGGATAAGATTGAGGGACTTGGTGATATTATTGCTACTTGTGGCGAGGTATTGAAACTTCCTGGACAAAGTCGAAACTATGGAAGGTGGAAGAAAAAAATGTCTATTGGTCGTCGTACATTGGAGAAATACATTGAAGTATTTGAAGATGCGATTGGGGACCAGAACATATTGATGGACGAAATGTCCCTCTTGAAACAAGCATGTGATTCGGATATTATTTGGGATGAAATTATAGAGATTGAAATCGACCAAACTCCAGAAGATGAATACGTCTACGACTTTACCATTCCCGGAAATCAGACCTTTATGGAGGCGAATGGTATCTTAGTGCACAACACACTCAATACGTTCCACTTTGCGGGTGTTTCCAGTAAATCTAACGTTACTCGTGGTGTACCTCGTATGGAGGAAATTCTCTCTCTATCGAGTAATCCCAAGAATCCGAGTGTTACTGTATTCCTCAAGAAGGAAGAAGAGGAGAATCGCAATCGAGCTACTCAGATTCGTTATATGATGGAGAATACCACTATGCGAGATATTGTAAGTAATATTTCCATATGTTTCGACCCCGACGATTTGAACACTTTGATAGAGGAAGACCACGAATTGATTCGCCAATATAAAGAATTTGAGCAAATGGTCGATGAATGTATTTCCTCTGAAAATGTAAATGTTGTCAAGGAAAGTTATGCTAGTGAGAAGGATGTGGATATAGAAGAGAAAAAAGAAACAGATACAGAAACAGATACAGATATGGATACGGAAACGGAAAGTGGTACCCCGTCCAAAAAGAAGAGTAAATCGAAAAAGGAGGAGGAAGCGTCAAAGTATGTGATACGTTTTGAGATGAACAAGGAAGAGATGTTGGAACAAAATATCACGATGGACGATGTTCACTTCGCACTTCAAACGGGATACAAGGAAGAATTTGAATGTATATATAGTGACTATAATAGTGATAAACTTATCTTCCGCATTCGCATTCAAGAGGTCTTCAAGAGAAACAAACAAACAACCGATATCTATTATACAAATAATTCAAAATTCAAAGGACAAAAAGTACCCAAGCATTTAGACCAATCCAATGAGATATTTGTATTGAGAAATATCGAAAACTATTTATTGGATAATATCATCTTGAAAGGTGTGAAAGATATTAACAAGGTGTATTTACGTAAGTTGACAACTGGATTCACAAAGGAAAATGGAGAATACAAAAGTCATGAGTCTTGGGTGTTGGATACTGTGGGAACCAATTTATTAGACATCTTGTCTCTACCTTATATTGAGTTTAGTGAAACCTATTCCAATGACATTATTGAAACGTACAATGTATTGGGTATCGAGGCGACACGGGACATTATTTTCCGCGAAATCATTGAAGTGTTGGAACACGATGGTTCTTATATTAACGACCACCATGTCGGTTTATTAGCAGATAGAATGTGTCTTACTTCGAGATTGATTTCAACCACGAGACACGGGATTAACAACGACGATATTGGTCCGATTGCCAAAGCATCGTTTGAAGAGACACCTGAGATGTTGTTGAGAGCGGCAAGACATGCTGAAGTCGATACTATGCGTGGTGTGTCTGCTAATATTATGTGTGGCCAAGATGGTAATTATGGTACGAGTGCATTCAATGTATATTTGGATATGGAGCAGATGATGAAGCAGAAACCAGCTAAGACAATGGAGTCGTTTTCCGATATTGAAGGAATGATTCAAGATGTTTTAGGAAATGAAAACATTAAGGATGAATGTACCAAGGAACAAATCATGATCAATAATTCCCATCATCATATAAAACCGAGTGTGGAGGATAGTGTGATGAATGATGTGTATAATCCTGGGTTCTAAGCGGGGTTTCGTCCCCGGACGACGATTTGATGCGGGGTTTCGTCCCCGGACGACGATTTGACCTACTTTTTAAAAGTATGGGGTTTCGTCCCCGGACGACGATTTGACCTACTTTTTAAAAGTATGGGGTTTCG
>ERZ887849.3155-NODE-3155-length-12672-cov-8.649758_pt1 | contig 12672 bp, 9 predicted proteins | sample MGYA00521267_ERZ887849 | MGnify/ENA primary metagenome ERZ887849 (study PRJEB32303, sample SAMEA104408601) | aquatic metagenome | biome: Brackish water; feature: Pelagic; material: water | place: Baltic Sea | collected 2014-06-06T16:11:00 | depth 2,863 m ... | reverse complement strand
CAGGGTGCCTGCCTGAGATGAACCGGCCATTTACACAGAAATCTTTATACCCCCGTCAGGATAACTGAGTCCTTCGAACTCCGGCTTAAATTTGCCATCGCCACCCCATGGACACCGTTCGCCCGGGCAAATCTGCTCACCCATCACACGATACTCCCCTTTGTCTGGAGTTGCGCGCCATCCCACCTCACCTTGCATGACCGAAACTAGGCTGTCCGCCTCATAATCGAAGGTCAGTCCGTGATCAAGGTAGGTATATCTGCGAGTAACAAAGTCGCTGCTGGCAGCGTAAATGTCAGGATCACCCATCAGTTGCAGTAAACCTTCCGTCTTTCGCACAGGGTGGTCGTAACCCCAGTTCGTTTCTCTGCGAAGAGCGTGGCTCAAAATGAGTACTATCTTTACTTCCCCTTTGTTGTCAGCGAGAACTCCAAATTCGTCTTCGTCACTGTAATTGTACCAAACTTTAAATGTATCGCCGTCTGTCTCTCCCTCGGCATCGGGCTTTCCAAGCTTAAACACAATGTCCGACATCGGCGTGTTGATATTGACACCCTTATAAACAACGCGCGGCTCTGAAAACAGGTGGAGCTCTCATTGACCTATCGCCGAAAGTACGCGCACTGGCCACGTTTACTGTCGCTGCTCTATGTGGTGGCGCATCAACTCACCCACATCTCAGAGGCATGCACCGGCTTCGACAGACCCTTAGCAGCTCTCAAAACATACGAGGCTAAGCGCGGTATCACTCGGGAAATTGAGATGAAACAGCCGGCCGGTGGGAGAACTATTCGCCCTCCGACTAGTATCGATAACTAGTTCAAGCAGAAACGAAGCCAAAGTTGTCTGCGTTAGGGTCCTGACAAGCAGGCTCCAGTCTGAGCTGCCGATGCTTCGCAGCACCCGAATGCATACGAACGACTACACTTTGAACACCTGTTGACATTGAACATCCGTTCTGTTTAATCTATCGTTCAATTTGAACGGTGGTACTATCTGAGCGTATCACCCCGCCTGTCACTGAGCTCCACAGGAAAGGTGGTCTACACGCTGAAAACTCCGTACCGAGAAAGCTTGCCCCATGAGCGCAGCGAATGCTTTGGGCATGGCACGACCCAGGTGGCCTTCGAACCGGTGGATTTCATCGCCAGGTTGGCCGCCCTGGTACTCAAACCAAGAGTCAACCTCACCCGCTACCATGGCGTCCTGGCACCGAACCATCGCTGGCGAGGGCTCGTCACGCCAGCGAGACGCGGGAAAGGCGTCAAGTCCAACTCCAACACAGAAGTCCGCACACCCGCCGAGCGCCATGCCGCAAGAGCCTGCCCCGCTTTATCGGGTATGACCTGGGCTCAACGGCTAAAGCGTGTTTTCAACATCGACATGCCCCAGGGCATGAACTGTTGCGTGCTCGCGTCCAGGTTTGAACGGATATGAATGGCATACCCAACGCCGCGAACAGGATTTTCGGGTCAATAGATAGAAACTTCGACAGGTCTACAGGTCCAGTCAAGAGCCTGCCCCGCTTTATCGGGTACAGAATCAGCGCGGGCGCCTACTCCCGATAGGGCCTTTATATGTCCTATACCCAAATGTTTTAAAAATACCCAGCAAAATCGTACGTGCTGTGGGCACGATGGCATTTTCACCTAAAGCGATCTCCCGCGAGATTCGCATCGCGGATGCCGGTAAACTTGGTTCGCGGGTCGAACGCGAATCCACTATAACCGACACGAGGCTCGCGCCAGGACACTGCGCACTGCCGCGATTCGCACTCGTAATAGGTTCGGTGCGTTTTTGCCGGTCTGGCCCAGCGAGGAGGGCTCTGGTCCCGTCCGGTCGACGTAGTTAGTGGACCCATCGAATTAAGGTAATGCGCGGGCGATTCTGGTACTCGGTGTGTGGGGTAGGGGGCGTGATGACTACCTGCCTGTTACCCATGAAATCAAGGAGTTGGGTATGTCGCCACAGCAACAGGACGTGCAAATTTTTCAGGCGTCGGACGGCCAGATTATCCTCGACGTAAAGTTGCATAAGGATACGGTTTGGCTGACGCAGGCGCAGATGACGGTGCTGTTCGAGCGCGATCAGTCGGTGATCTCCCGACACATTAATAACGTTTTCAAGGATGGTGAACTATCGGCCGAAAGCAATATGCAAAAAATGCATATTGCTCACTCTGACAAACCGACGGCCTGCTACTCCCTGGACGTGATCATTTCGGTAGGATACCGCGTCAAATCGCAGCGCGGCGTGCAGTTCCGCCAATGGGCCACAGGCGTATTACGCCAAAACCTCGTAGATGGCTACACCCTGAACCAGCAACGATTGAAAGAACGCGGCGTCGAGTTTGATCAGGCGCTCGACCTGCTTTCCCGCACGCTGGCCAACCAGCAATTGGTGAGCACCAAAGGCGAGGCGGTATTTAAGAGCCGGCCAGTAAAACGCTGTGAGTGCCGGCGCGCTCAGCCGAAGGCCAATGTGCGCCACATATCGCGATAGTCATAATCTGTATCAAGGGCGAGGTTAAGCCGGTTGTAGGAACCGAAGTCACTGACCAGGTGTACCAGTTGCACAATGCCCTTGTCAGTCAGCCCAACTTCGCGCAGAGCCGCGATATCCTCATCGCTGGTGCCACCAGGATTGCGATTCACCTTGAGGGAAAAGTCTAGCAGGGTCGCCAGGCGCGGATCAGCCACCAAGCCAGCGCCCTCGGCCACCAGAGTCTTCACGTAATCCTCCGCCGTGCCGAGACCGTGGGTGAGAATGGTGCAGAAGGCCGCAGTGCAGTAGGGGCAGCCATTGTCACGGGAGACCAGGATGCCTACGTGCTGGATTTCCTCCATGGAGAGCTCCCCTGCCTCCCACAGCACCTTGGTCGCACCGAGCTTCGCGACAAAAAACTCCGGAAAGTTCATTTCGACGTAGAAGTGGTTCGGTACCGCCCCTTCCATCTGCGTCACCCACTGAAATATCCCCGCGACCGCGGGGTCTTCAACGGCTTCAGGCTTGACGATTTTCACTCGCGCCATATCAGAAGCTCCACTGCGCTTCGAGCAACCACTGGCGACCTCGGTCATACACACCCTCGTAGACCTGGAAGGCGGTGCCGTAAACTCCGGTTGCCAGATAATCCTCATCACCGAGATTGATGCCCGACAGGATTATCGAGAGGGTCTCGTCGGCATTGGTCCAGCGTACCCGGGCGTCGAACAGGGTGTAGGAATCGGTTTTCAGCACCGGCGTATTGAACACGTCGTTGTAGGTTTCGTCGCGGTAGCTGGCGTCACCACGAATCACCAGCGTGCCCCATTCGTTCAGGCCGAATTCCTTCGACAGGCCAAGGCTGCCGCTATACTCAGGCACTCGCTCAAAAGCAAAGTCCTCGCCGATCAGGGTCAACGCGGTGTCGATCTGGTCGTACTCCGCGTCCAGCCAGGCGAAGGTCGCATCGATCAACCATCCCGCCCCCGGCGAGGCCTGTATTTCCAGCTCAAGGCCGTCGATATCGGCAGAGCCAATGTTCTCGGTCACCGGCGCCACACTATTGAACACCTGCACCTGCAGATCCTCATAATCGGTGTGGAACAGAGCCCCGTTAATACGCACTCGGCCATCCATCAGGGTCGACTTGAAGCCCAGTTCGTAGACGTCGACGAATTCAGGCTCATAGGTCGGGATCAAATCGATGTCCGCGGTGCCGGGCGGCGCTGTGAAGGGTGGCACGACAGGCGGGAATACACGCTGGGTGAAACCGCCTGACTTGAAGCCTTCCGAGTAGGTGGCATAGAGCATCACATCGTCGTACGCATGCCAGGACAGGTTGACCAGCGGCGTGAATTCCTCCACGTCCACGGCCTTTTCCAGGAAGGGCAGGATCCGTGTGCCCGCCTGCAGGAAGGGCGCGTCCAGTGCTGCCAGTGGGTTACCTGGAGGCACTGCCTGACTAATCCCGGCATAATAGTTGGTGAAAATAACCTGGTCCGGCAGGAAGGTCTTGGTCTCTTCGGTATAACGCCCGCCCAGGGTAAGGTGCAAGGTGTCGGTAAGATCATAGGTTCCCTGTGCAAACAGCGCCCAGGCCTCGTTGTCGAACTCGCCACCGGAACGGAAGTTCGATACGGTGAAATCAAGAATATTCTCGTTATCGCCGTCCTCGTTGAAATAGTAGGCACCGGCGATCCAGTTGAGGCGGCCGTGGTCCCCCAGCAGTTGGAACTCCTGGCTGAACTGCTCCTGTTCCAACTCGTCACCGAACGTGACAATACGTTGGGGCGAGTGATCGCCGTCTCTGGCAAACTCCGACTCCAGATCACGCCAAGCGGTAATCGATTTGAGTGTCAGCGTGTCAGACAATTCATAGGCCAGGTTCACGGACAGGCCATAGACGTCGGTTTCGGATTTCGCTTCGGAAGTGCCCGCGTTACGCCCATTGTCACGCAGATAACGGTCATCGAAGCAGTTCGGGCTAGCGGGATTGAAGGTGATGCCATTGCCGTTTACGTCTGTAGCGGCGCAGGGCGCTCCCGGCCCTAGTGCTGCCGTGGTAACGTTATGAAGGAAGACCTGCGGTGGCGGCGGCGCGGCCACCACCCCTTGCAGCTGGCTCAGATCAGTGAAGTCGATGGCGATTAGCTCCAGAGCTGGCCCATTCTCTTCATCGCGGGTGTAGTCAAAGCTGAAGTCGGCGCGCAATCTGGAACTGGGCTCCCAGGCCAGGGCCATACGGGCAGTTACGGTATCATCATTGCCGAGATCGACGCCGTCCAGGCGTTTCACGTAGCCGTCCTGCTGGAGTGATGCCGCGGAAACACGCATCCCAAGAGTCGGCCCGAGCGGAATATCCAGTGAACCTGTCAGGTTAAGCCGGTCATCTGTGCCATAGGCTGCACCAACCTCGCCCTCCAATTCACCGCCAATGGCGGGTTTCACAGTCGTAATGGATATTGCGCCGCCGATCGTGTTGCGTCCGAACAGGGTGCCCTGGGGCCCGCGCAGTACCTCCAGGCGCTCGATGTCGATCAGGTCCAGAATCGCGCCGACTGAACGCGCGACGTAAACACCGTCGACGTACAGTCCAACACCCGGTTCGGTGGTGGGCAGAAACTCCTTCTGGCCAACGCCGCGCAGATAAATCGCGGCCGAGTTCGAGGTGCCGCCAAAGCTTGGGTTGTTCTGGAGAGTGAGGTTGGGAACGAATTTTTCCACTTGGTCCAAGCGTGTCACGCCGCGGTAGGACAGGCTATCGCCGGTAAAAGCCGAAACCGCGATAGGCGCCTCCTGCAGGCCCTCCTCACGGCGCCGCGCAGTAACCCGGATTTCCTCCAGCATGCGATCGGCACCGGTAGTCTGGGCCAGAGCCTCGGTTGGCCCGCTCATAGCGCCACTAACGGTCAGCAGCGCGGCCACTATGGGCAAGGGGGTCCTGTTCAAGATCTTGGTCATCATTGTCATTGTGTTTTCTCGGAAAAAAGGGCTCAGCCGATTTGAGGCACATTGCGCATGGCCGCCGCGATCACCTCATCGGGTAGATCCAGATCTTGCATCTCGCCGCGCAGGTACTTGTCGTAGGAAGCCAGGTCGAGGTGGCCGTGGCCACAAAGGGCCGTAAGAATGGTTTTCTCTTCACCGCTTTCCTTACAGGCCAGCGCTTCCCGGATCGCTGCCGCGATTGCATGGGTGGGCTCCGGCGCGGGCACGATGCCTTCACTGCGAGCAAACTGAATACCGCTCTGAAAACACTCCATCTGCGGAATGGCAATCGCCTCCACCAGGCCCAAGTTATAGATATGAGAGACAAGAGGCGCCATACCGTGATACCGCAGTCCACCCGCGTGGATGGTTTCGGGAATAAAACCATGGCCCAGGGTGTGCATCTTCATCAGCGGGGTCAGGCCGGCGGTGTCGCCAAAATCGTAGCGGTATTCGCCTTTGGTCAAGGTTGGGCAAGCGGTCGGTTCAACACAGCGGATCACCGGGTTCATGCGTCCGGCCAGCTTTTCTCTCAGGAAAGGGAAAGCCAAGCCGCCGAAATTGGAGCCCCCGCCAGTGCAACCCACCAATACGTCAGGAGTTTCACCCACCTTGGCCAGCTGTAGCAGGGCCTCCTCACCAATGATGGTCTGGTGCAGTAATACGTGATTAAGGACACTTCCCAGCGCATAGCGCACCGTTTCATCGAACATCGCCTCATTGACCGCTTCGGAGATCGCGATACCCAGAGAACCGGGGTGATCTGGGTTCTCTGCCAGCAATTTACGGCCGAACTCTGTTAGGTCCGAGGGGCTAGAGTGCACCTTGCCGCCCCATACTTCCATCATGGTGCGCCGGTGAGGCTTGCTGCGGTAGCTGGCGGCGACCTGCCAGATCTCACACTCGAGGCCGAACTGGGCGCAGGCAAAGGCCAGGGAGCTGCCCCATTGCCCCGCCCCGGTCTCCGTAGTCAGTTTACGCACGCCTTCCTGAGCGTTATACCAGGCCTGCGGCACCGCAGTATTGGGCTTGTGCGAGCCGGCGGGACTCACGCCCTCGTACTTGTAAAAAATCTTGGCCGGGGTGTCGAGAAGTTTTTCCAGGCGACGGGCACGGAACAGGGGCGTCGGGCGCCATAGGCGGTAGATATCGAGGACTTCACCGGGGATGTCAATATAACGTTCGGTACTGACCTCCTGCGCTATCAGGGCCATCGGAAAAAGTGGCGCAAAATCCTCGGCGGTAGCAGGTTGGTGGGTGCCGGGATGCAGGGCCGGTGGCGGCGGCTCGGGCAGGTCCGCCACGATGTTGTACCACTGCGTGGGCATTTCGTCTTCCTGCAAGAGTATCTTTGTATATTGAGTCATTCGGTCCGTGCTCTCTAAAAGTCATTGAGTGCCGCCACCCGCTGCCGGATGTAACGAAAAACAGAATGGTAATCAATCTGCTTTTTTTTTGCGACCTATAAAGTCCGCCGCAGCGGAGATTGATTGTGACGACATACCAGCGCTGTAAAAATCCTATCACCCAGTGTAGCGCGGTGTACCCGCGATCTCAGCCACGCACGCGCAAATGAATGTAGGTGACGGTCATTGGGTCATCTAGCGCCATAACTACGGGCACGGTGTGATCCGGGCTGCCCTGAGTGTAGGTGGTGCCGGGGGTAGGATGAGTACAGGAAGGATTAATACCCCCTTGATTTTGCTCAATCTACTACAAAGATCCCGACTGCTGGCAATCGACAGGCTGTTATTGGGCCCTCAACTATGCCGCAGCATCGGCACCCTAAAATCTCTTGGCCTGCTTTATCGAATTGAACCTAGGTACCCCTCGCTCTCGCACCCTGGTCGCCTCGTGGGGTTGATCTTGATGAAGACTTCACCGGTGTAGACGGTATCACCAAAGCCACGATGCTTACGCCAGAGGCTGGGTGTATAAATGGCACCGAACTTGATGCACCAGAGGCCAATTGATTCACGAGTGACTGTGATGCCGCGCTCAGCCAGCAGATCTTCGATATCTCGATGGCTTAAGTTGAAGCAATAGCAGAGCCAGACCGCCTAGGAAACGACATCTGGCGGAAATCGGTGACGTTTATAGGTATTCATGCGCCAGGTTTATCAATATTGGCCAGTGTACTTGGCAATATTCCGGCGGATATTCCAGAAACATTATTCACGACAAGTGCGGCTCCATACCTGCGGGAGTGGTAAGGGTAAGCGACAAATAATCCGCATTATTAAACTGCTGGTGAGATATATGATCGGCAACACCGCGCAAAATCCGCAGGCGAATGTCTTGTGTAGAGTAATCGCTACTTGCGTTTATCGCGCCTATGAGCCCTTCTAGATTCTCTCCACTGCTGCTACTCATTAGTTCCAGCTCTATTTTCTCGGCATTGCCGCGAATGCTAATACGGGTATTAAATGTATCTACTGCGTCTCCATGGATTTCTACCTGAAACATGAATGCCTCTTCCAGCGCCAACTGCAGGCGGCTCAACTGATCACCCCGCCAACCCAATGCAGTGGCTCTTTCATTCACAAATGCCATCGCAGGCTCCAGCCCGTTCAGGCTTGACATCACGTCAACGCGGAAGCTTTTGGAGCGTTTGAGAGACACCAGATAGGACAGGACAACTGCAACAATTCCGCCTGTGGTCATGCCGTTATCCAGCAGTTGTGCGACAGCGTCTGGCATCAAATCATGATAGACCTTGAGGCCCTGGAAACCACTGCCAGCCCAGAAAGCGACGCCAAACACAATCCCGTTGTCAAAGGACAGACCATCACTCACAATCAAACGAATGCCATGTACGAATAGCAGGACAATCAGAAAGAAGATAAAAACACCGGCGACCGGCCCGGGAATGGCCTGCAACAAGGCAGAAACCTTGGGCGAGAATGCCAAGGCCAGCAAAATCGCGCCACCATAAACGCCAACCCGTCGCGCCGCTACGCCGGTGAGATCGGCTACCGACACGCTGGTGGAATAGGTGGTGTTGGGCAGCGTACCCATCAGCCCGGAAATCAGGTTACCGAGCCCATCCGCATTGACCGCACCCTGCACTGATTTGAAGTTGGTCGGCCTTGGCTTGTGGTGGGAGACGTCCTGAATGGCGATACCATCGCCATAAGTCTCCAGTGCGCCAATGATCGTGACTATCATGAACCCAGGCAGCATGATCCAGAAGGTGGCGCTAAATTCGAGATTCAGTCCTGGCCAGCTGGCCGACGGTAAACCTATCAATGGGGCAGCGCTGACGCGACTTAGATCAGCAAGCCCAAACCACCAGGCAATCAATGACCCGCTCAACACGCCAATCACCGGACCCCAGAGTCGCAGCTTCTTGTTACCAAAAATCGACAGGCCCACAATGATTGCCAGCGTAACCGCCGCTGTCCACATGGGCGCTGCGACGGGCCCCGCGTAAAGACTGGGCGTTACGGTAAGCAAATTGTAGGCAATGGGCATGACCGAGACGGCAATCAGGGTGACCACCGTGCCGCCTACGGTTGGGTTGACGATTTTCCTGAACAAACCCAGATAGCGGGAAAATACGAACTGAATTAGCGAAGAAGCCGCGATTAACGTACCCAGCAACGGCAGCCCACCGGCTTTTAACGCGCCGATGGACACAGCAATAAATGCGCCCGACGTGCCCATGAACAACACGTAACCGGCACCGATGGGCCCAATGGGTGCCGCCTGTACGATTGTCATCAAGCCGCTCACAAACAGCGCCGCGAAAACCACCCAGTCAGCCGCCGACGGATCCACGCCTGCCGCTTCAAGTGCCACCAATGGAGTAATCACAATCCCCGCAAGGATAAGTGCAACAACCTGGAAGCCCAGCAGCGCTGAGAGCAAGTGGGGGGGTTTTTCATCAACTGCAAAAGAAAGATGCGACTTGTCTAGGCCCGGCTGACTCATTAGGTTTGGCTCGTAATCACGGGGAATATATCAATATGCGGCCTCATGTGGTCCGCTATTGCCTGATGCCGAAGGAGAATAAATAGCCTGCTTGCGTGAGTCCAGCCCTTTTTAATCGAGGCGAAACCATCGTCAATCCACAGCCGGCAGTTGCCTGCGAAGTCAGCATCGACTCCGTTGGCAGGATTGGCGATACTACAATTGAAGTCGCCGGCAAAAAGGATGGGATTGTCGCCGGCCTTGACATTGGCGAAGTCAATCATCTTCTCCATCATAAAGCGGTTTTCGCCCTCCCAAGAGTTGTGTTTGCCATTAGCCGGGTAAGGTGGAGAGTCGCCCAGGTTAGCGGTGGGATGTGTGCAAGCCACCACCTGTAACCATCAGTCGCTCATTGGTGAATGGCACAAAATTCAACGCCAGGCCCAGGTTGAAAGAGGTGACTTTAAGTGAGTCTGCCCTGAAGTAGGCAGGGTCATTATTGCCGTTCGAGCAGGCCGCCAAAAGGCTCAGCAGGATCAGAAGCAAAGGCGTGCGGCCCAGCGGACCAATATTCAGAGTATTCATAAGAGAAGATCTCCTCGCGCCATGCCATTCCTGTCGAAGCTTTTCAAGGTAGGAGCATCAGGGCGAAGACCACCATAACTTGGGTCAATATAGCGCTGGCTGGCCAGGCTCGGCATCACAGCTTTTGCTTGATCAACACGCGCAGTCAACCTCGAGTAACCGGCGGCTTCGGCGCCAAGAAATCCTGGACGGGCGAGACGCTACACGCGTGTGAAGTTATCCGTGGGCAGTTGCGGCGAAAAATGCCTGCTTGCGTACTCATGCTCGGACATCAAGGCGAACAAGCGCTGCGCCTGAGCTGAAAAATCTTCGAGCATAGTCTGGAAGCGTTCGCTGTCCAGGTCAGCCAGCGGATACCTTACCAGCAGTGCCAGCACGCTATTGGCTTCATTGATAGCTATGCAGGCATCGAAGGCACTTCGTGCCTGAAAATTCGCATGCAGACACCGCCTGAAAAAGTCGCTGTCGGCGTCCAGCGGAACCGATCCGACCTCATACTGTAAACAAATCATGGTTGGAGGCCCAGCCAGCTCGGACACCCTGATCGACAATACGTCATTCAACGTTATCTCAAACAGCGAACCTTCGGAAGAACCAGAATGATCGGCTTGGCCTATACTCTTCAGATAGTCATTGAGAAGAACCGCTAAATTCATTGGATCATCCTTGGTGTGATTGACGATTAGCCAGTTGCCCAGCCCTATTCATCGTTGTCGAACCCATTCTGCAAACGCTGCTGCTCCATCGTGGTGAGAATCTCCCTGCCGCTATGGGAGGTGTCGGAGTTAAACACCCTACTCAAAATCGCCCTGTCATCGCCTCTCAAACCTGGTTTTCCTTCCTCGGGCGCGCGGATCTGGTCGCCGTTCAAGGCATCAACGATTTGTGCCATGGAGGGACGGGCCATTGGATCTGAATTCAAGCAGGCAAGAATGAAATCTTTGATAGAGGCATCGAGCTCGTTCGTCCATATAGGGTGGTCCTGGTTGATTGGAAGCTCCCCAGATGCGAGCGCTGTGGTGATCTCCGCCGGGAAACGCTTATCGGACCACAGCTCCAGGCCAAGCCCCTCGGCAAAAGATGCGCCAAGCGACCATGTGTCGGCAGCTTCGGTAAGGGGTCGCCCGTCATCCCTCGCCACTTCCGGCGACATATACATAAGAGATCCCCTGTAAGTTGCATCACCCGTCAACACTGCTTCCCCAAAATCGATCAGTCGTGCATCCTGAGTGTTCGGATCAAGCATGATATTTTCCGGCTTAATATCCAGATGCAGTAAGCCGTTCCGATGAAGCGCATCCAGTCCTCGAGCGGCACCACCAATCATATGCAAGGCCACTGGCGATCGTTCGGCTAAGGGAAGAGATTGAGTGCCCTCAAATAGCTTCTTTACGTCACCGCCTGCAACGTACTCCGTGACGATATTCAGACGGACTTGTGTGAAGTCCGGGTCGCTCTCGTACGGGCTTTCAGTCTCATAAAATCCAATCAATTTCGGAATATGGTGATTATTCTGGGTGCCTGTTTGAACGGCCATTTCCTTGAGGGTCTTGGCCATCAAGTCCTCCCGTTGGTGCTTAAGAACAGCGGTTAACTCCTTTTTTACCACCTCTGAACCGTTAAAAAACGCCTTCGACACTACGCCATTGGCTCCACTTCCAAGCTCTTTTACAACCTTGACTGTTTTAGCGCTCGGGAGAGACAGATCCATTTTTTCCAGCAAGGACGCTCTATCCCAAGGCATCAGATGCGTGCCCTGAACAAGATCGTTAATCAGGTTTCGACCTTCCGGGGTACATAATGTAATAGACAATGATGGATTGGTTCTGAGCAGCGCCTCAAACTTCGCAGCAACCGTTTGAATGTCCTGATTGGTCTCCGTTCTGAATATCGTATTGACATAGTTCCATTTCGATGAAAATTTCTCCGGCAACAAGGACTCGAGAGCCCCCTTTGCCTGGCGAAGTGATTCGCCGATTATTGCGGCATTGTGATCCGTGCGAAGTGATCCGCCGTTTATTGCGTCGGCTTCCCATTCAGCAACCGTTTTCTCTTCCGACACCCGTACCAGTTCGACACCCAAATTCGGGATTGATGAATTTTTGTCTGCCGCTGCATGAAGAATATCAAGATTTGCGTTGGCCAGGTCCATTAACGCCGACACAATTTTCCTGTCAGCAGCGGTGCCATCCAGATCAAATCCCAATTGATTAGTGGCGTGACCCATATCTCTTATGGCCGGCGTCGGCAAATATTTAGCATTGTTTAGCCCAAACAGGTCGGGCGCGCAGGCCTTCAACAAGTGGCGAGCGGTAGTCACCTGCATCATCAACTTGTTGGCGTCAGCGGCATTCAGGGTGCCATTCTCGTTAAAATTCGCCCTGATCGCCTTGCTCGAGGGCAATGCCTGGGAACGCAAAAATTCGCTGGCTTGCTCAAGCGGGTTACTTTTTTGAGGACCCTCTGGGGCGGATCTGTCTCCAACTACAATCTCAGTGACCTTTACTGCCGCGCCATTACCGGCCTCGGAGGCTCGATTTTTGCCAACAGTGGGGGCATCAGCTTGAGGAAGTGCAACAGGAACACTGTTGCCTGGTGTGATGCTTGATAACATGTCGTACTCCTGCAGTGCTCCAATAAGCGATGCACTCCACCCCACGCGGGGATTGGCATCTATACCCATGCGATTAATAATCACCATCC
>ERZ887849.3149-NODE-3149-length-12688-cov-5.785799_pt1 | contig 12688 bp, 8 predicted proteins | sample MGYA00521267_ERZ887849 | MGnify/ENA primary metagenome ERZ887849 (study PRJEB32303, sample SAMEA104408601) | aquatic metagenome | biome: Brackish water; feature: Pelagic; material: water | place: Baltic Sea | collected 2014-06-06T16:11:00 | depth 2,863 m ... | reverse complement strand
TGTTACAGATGGTTCTAAGTTAACTTACATGAATAGAGACTTTGGTGGAAATGGTTCTATTGCTTCTGCAACAGTTCCAATGATTGCAGGAATGCCTGTTATCATGTCTAACCATGCTGATGTTAATAACTTATATGTAAACTTTACTACAGCAGATGCTAATGAAGGTAAGACAGCTGATAATGCTCCTCTAGCTAATACAGCTGGTTCAGGAAGAACTACTCATTATGATCTACCAACTGCTAATGTAGATGGTGCTGATATGGTTGCTCTTGCTAAACAGTTTAGAGGTTTCATCTTCACACCAGAAGCTGTAGCAACAGTTAAGTTGCTTGACTTAGGTATGGAATCTGAGTATCAAATCAACAGACAAGGTACACTGATGGTAGCTAAGTATGCAATGGGACACAACGTATTACGTCCTGCTGCTTGTATTGCTTTAACTGCAGTTGCTTAATCATTAACTTTAACAGGGGGGTGTAGACGTGCACCTCCTTTTTTATTGGAGTATTAAATGCCAAACAATGATTTATCTACTTATACTACAGCACAACTTGAGAGTATGCTAGCTAAAATGAAAACAGAAAAATATAAAAAACAAGAAAATAATAAAACAGGTTCAACCTTAACTACTGATCAAATTAAAAATGCACAGAATAAAATAAACACAGGTAATCTAACAATGGGTAAAAATATAGACAAGTATAAGAAGAAACCTAAATGAGTATAACACATGCAGGAGAAACCTTTAAGGGTTTAAGGATACCTAAACGTACACCTGATGCCACTAAGTCTCATGCTGTACTAATTGGAAGTAAAGATAAACCAAAAGTTATACGTTTTGGACAACAAGGTGTGACAGGTGATAGACAAAGTACACCTAGACAAAAGTCTTTTAAAGCTAGACATGCTAAGAATATAGCAAAGGGTGAAACATCTGCAGCTTATTGGGCTGATAAAGTAAAATGGTAGGAGAATGCAATGGCAGGAACAACAAAATTAGATGCAGTCAATACGATGTTATCTGCTATTGGAGAAGCACCAGTAAGTAGTTTATCGTCTGGACTAATAGAAGCAGAAGTAGCTGAAACAATATTAAACACAGTAGACCGTGAAGTACAATCAATGGGTTGGCACTTCAACACAGATTTAAATAAACTATTTGCTGTAACAACAAATGGTGAGATAATATTACCAGCTGATATATTAAGAGCAGATGCTACACTAGGAGCAGAAAGCCCAAACCTAGTACAACGTGGTTTAAAGATGTATGATAGAAAGAACCACACCTTTAACATAGGTGCAGCAGCTTCACTAGATATAGTAGTACAATTAACATTCGATGATTTACCTGAAGTATGTAAAAGATATGTTACATTAAGAGCTACTCGTATCTTCCAAGACCGTGTAGTAGGATCAAATACATTACATGAATTTCAACGTAGAGATGAAGAGTATGCATTAATAGAACTTAAAGAGTTTGATCTTGTTACTGATGATAATAATATCTTTGATAACTATGACACATTTTCTATCATCGACAGACAGGGACGGAGAACACTTTAATGGCACTCATCAGTCAATCTATTCCAAATCTTATTAATGGGGTATCACAGCAACCACCTTCTTTAAGACTTGCTACGCAAGCTGAAGTACAAGAGAATGGTTTATCTAATGTTGTAACAGGTTTATCTAAACGTCCTAGTTCAGATCATGTTGCTAACTTAGGTACTATATCCAACTTAGATAAAGCTTTTATACATACTATACGTAGAGATGAGAATGAATTTTATTCTATGGTGATAGATACTGCAGGTACTATAAAAGTATTTGATAAAGATGGTACATCTAAAACTGTAACAAACAATGCTTCCTCATATTTAAATGGATTGTCTGATCCTAGTAAAGAATTAGCTGCTGTATCTATAGCAGACTCTACATTCATTATAAATAAAAACACAGTGGTAGCCAAAGCTACTACTACATCCTCAAGTCGTAATCCAGAAGCTCTTGTGTATGTTAAACAAGCTGATTACTCCTCAACATATCGTGTAGTATTAACCAAAGGTGGTAGTACTAGTACTGTAGAATTTGCTACAAAGTCTTCTACTCAAGACACTACAACAGAGACACAGAACGCAGAACGAGGAGCAGCTACTGATTTAATTGCTACAAATCTAAATACATTTTCAGGTACTGCTGTAAATACAACTTTATACCAGAACATTATTAATGGTGCAGCAGTCACAGGTTTAACAGTAACACGTTATGGATCAGTACTACATATTCAATCAACGAATGCTACTGACTTCCAAGTAGAAGTTGGAGATTCTGCTGGTGGTGATCACTTACTAGTATTTAAAGATGAGACAGGTGACTTTAAAAAGCTACCTATAGAAGCACCAATTAACTTTAGCATTAAAGTATCAGGTGATAATCAAAAAGCACAAGATGATTACTATGTTAAATTTACAGATGAAGAAGTATGGAAAGAAAGTATTGAACCATCTATCTTAACACAGTTAAATGCTGCAACAATGCCACACAAGTTAACAAAACTAGCTAATGGTAACTTTCAGTTTGACCTAGTTACCTATGAAGATAGAAAAGTAGGAGATGATAATACAAACTCCTTCCCTTCCTTTGTAGATTTTACACTAAGTGATATATTCTTTCACCGTAATAGACTAGGTGTACTTGCTGATGAAAATGTTATCTTCTCCAGAGCAGGAGAGTTTACATCTTTTGACTTCTTTCGTAAATCAGTACTTACTATAATAGATAGTGACCCTATTGACGTAGCTGTATCTGCTAATAAGGTTAGTATACTTAAACATGCTGTGCCTTTTAATGATAGTTTATTACTTTTCTCAGACTTAACTCAGTTTAAAGTTACAGCAGACCCAGTACTAACTCCTGAAACAATTAACATATCTAATACTACAGAATTTGAAGCTAGTCTAAGAGCTAAACCAGCACAAGTAGGTAAGTTTGTATACTTTGGTGCTAAAAGAGGAGCTTGGTCTGGTGTATGGGAATACTTTGTAGACACTGACACTGATACTAATGATGCTACAGAGATTACAGCTCACGTTCCAGAGTATTTAAAAGGTGAGATTAAAAATATTCAAGCATCGTCTAACGAAGATATGCTACTTATACAGACTGTTGATGAACCTACAGTTATTTATGCATACAGATACTATTGGCAAGGTAGAGAAAAACTACAAGCTTCTTGGTCTAAATGGATATTTACTGGTGATGTAATAGGCATGTCTTTTAACCGTGCTGATATAACAATCTTAATTAAAAGAGGTAATGATTTATATTTAGAACGTATCAATCTTTCTGTAGATGATGCTACTACTTATACTACTAATAATTTCTCTATTCATTTAGATAGAAGAGTATTGTTAAAGACAGGTGGAATTACTACTGTTCCTTATACAGATGCTGCAACTATTTACGTAGATCAAACAGGTGAATCAATCCCTGTTTCTTCTGTAGCTGCTAAGTTATCTGCTGGACAAATAGTATATACAGGAATCCCTTTTACATTTAAGTATACTTTCTCTGAACCAGTTGTAAAGTCAGGAGAAAAAGCTATAACTACAGGACAGTTACATATAAGAAACTATGCAGTAGTTTATAATAAGACAGGATTCTTTGAAGTAGTTGTCACACCTCTAAAACGTACTCCATATACTAGAAGTTTTACTGGACGTATAGTAGGTGCTTCTACAAATATATTAAACCAAGCTGGTATTGACTCAGGAATCTATCGTTTTGGAGTACTAGGTCATGCTAGTGATACAACAGTAACACTACAAAGTTCCAATTACTTTCCTTGTATATTTCAGTCAGCTGAATGGGAAGGTTTCTTTGTACTACGTTCTAGGAGACTCTAATGAATGTCCATGTGAGACAAAGCACTCAAGAAGATATTGATTATCTATGTAATAATCTTAGACCTGAAGATAGGGAAGAGGTGATAGCATCACATGGTAGTACAAAGGAAGCTTTACAATTAGGCTTTGATATATCAGAAGAATGTGTAACATTTATAGTAACAGAAACAAATGAAATAGCAGGTATATATGGAGTAGCTAAACAGTGTGATACTGTTGGAAATATATGGTTACTTTCTACACCTGCTATTAAAAAAGTATCTTTACCTTTTCTGAAACAGTCAAAAAAAGTAACAAAAGAATTAAACAAAAAGTATAAAATATTAACTAATGCAGTTGATGCAGAATATACCACATCAATTAAGTGGTTAAAGTTTTTAGGTTTTACTTTTATTAAAAAACATGACCAGTGGGGTATAGGTAATAAACCCTTCTTAGAATTTGTGAGGATATAATAAATGAATCCAATGTTGATTTATCAAGGTGTACAAGCTGTTGCAGCTTTTGCAGAAAAGAAGAAAAAAGCTGCTGAAGATCAAGCAAGATATGAAGCAAACAGAGTAGCTGCTGTATCTTCACGTGACTTAAAGATAAATGCACTTACTCAACGTGCTATACAAGAGTCAGAAGTAGTAGCAGATGATAAGATGGCTCTAGCTATTAAAGCTATGGAAACTAAAGCAAGTCAAGTAGTAGCTGCAGGTGAAGCAGGAGTATCAGGTAAAAGTGTTCAACAACAGATAGACCTAACTGAAGCTAGAAAGCTTAGAGGTATGTCAAAGTATAATAAAAGCATTGATAACCTTCTAACACAAGTAGAACTAGAAGGAGCAGGTCTTGCTGCAGAAGCACTCAACCGTATAAATAGTTTACAACAAGGACAACAACCTAGCTTAGCAGGAGCAGTTTTAGATTTTGCTGGACAAGCTATGGCTAGTGATATTAAATATGGAGATGGTAAAATGTTTGGAGTAAACCTAACAGGTAATAAAGATGTTGCAAACTTAACATCTGGTGGATTTACTAAGTCTACTTTTCAACCAATGAATACTTCTTTTAGTCTTACTTCAACGTGATAAGGAAATAATAATGGCACAAAAAAGAACTCAAGTTGCTAGGTTAAATGTAGATAATATTTCAACTGGAGCTGTAGCTAGTCCTGTTGATACTTATGTACGTCCTATAGAAACCCAATCAACTCCTTCAGCCTTATCTCAATTTGTAACAGCACTAGCTCCAGTAGTAGAAGCTAAAGCAAATAAAGAATTAGAGGTTAAACTTAAACGTGAAAGAGAAATAGAAAACTTTAATTATAAAAAGAAAATGCAACACGTTGAGAATCAAGCATTCATAACACGTGCTAATCAATTATCTGATTACAATAATAATGAAGAACTTTACCATCAAACAGATCAAGCTGTTATTTTAGACAAATATAAAAAGCATACGTTTGACAATGTAGAACAAATGAAAAAAGAAGGTGCAGACGAGTTACAAATTCAAAACTATGCACTTAAAATGGAAACTCATAACATAGAGTTAATAGCAAAGATTAACGAAGGTAAAAAAGGATATGTTAAAGGTGAAGAAAATAAAAGTATTGTAAACACTGCAATAGCTTTTATAGATACTAATAAAACAGAAATAAAAGATAACATAAAGAACTACGGAAAGCCTTTTACAGATGAGAACATAAAACTTTTTAAAGAAATATGGGATGGTAATGCAGAAGCTCATGTAATTTATGATGCTAAAACAAAAAGAAATAAACCAGATCATAAGAGAATGAATGATCTTTCTATAAAATTAGCTACTGATCTTGCTAAAAGTGATCCTAATAATATAGTTTTAGCTTATTTAGAAAAAGAAGGTGTGTTAAATACTAAAGACAATATAGCTATACGTAGTACATTAAGAGCAGCAAGAGATAAACATATAGCTAAAGTTTTTACTACCAATGAAAAAGAAGTTGGTATGCAAAATGACATTAATAAATCTTTAAAAAATGATACTATACTTAGTCTATCTTATAACACTACAAAAGGTATAAAAACATATACTGATCTTGAAGCTCAAGAAGCTTTTAAACAAAACCAAGCATTTATGAATTTGCCTACAGCATTAAAATTTAAAAAGATGGCAACAATGGGTATTGTTTTTCCTGAAGTAAAAAACCAAGTTCTTAGTGGTGTTAAATTTCTAACAACTGATCAAGGAGAACCTACTGATGCAACTAATGCTGCTATTAAAAAAAGTTATGATGTTTATGTAAATTTAAAAAATGCAGGTAATAACATGAGCTTTTTAGATAAAGCTGATAAACATGCTGCTGTTAAATTTAAAGCTTTACAATTTCATGTAGATGAAAGAGGTGCAAGTGGTCAAGATATACAAAACATAATTACTGATTTAGATGGTGATGGTATTGGTGATCCAGAAGTAGGTATTGAAACTATTGTAAAGAAAGATTTTAACAATGCTGCTTCACTAGTAAGAAACATGGACTTTACTGTACCAAGACCTCTTAATATATTAAAGACAGTACAAGAGAAACTTGAAAAAGGTTGGAATAGTCCACTAGCTAATGTTACAAACTCTCCTAAAATACGAGGAGAAATAGCAACTAACACTCATTATCTTTTAATGGGTGGTGGTACTATGACATTAGAAAAAGCTTTAGATTTAGCTATAAAAATAGCTGAAGAAGATAATCCTGTTGTAACATCTGCTCTAGGTAACAAATATAGTTTTGAACAGATGAACACAGATATGGATGCAAAGATATCTCCAACAGAAGTTATTCCAAAGTATAATGAACTACTAGCAAAGTCTAACATAATCAAAGAAGCTATGAAAGATAAACATGGTGGTTTAAAAGCTGGAGAATATGATGTTGCTCTTTATCCAGATGAAAATGATCCTACTAAAGTTATCATTAAAACCTTTTCTTTAGATGGTTCATACTTAGGACAACTAGGAGGAGCTTGGGATAAACGTACTTTACTCAGTAACCAAGACCAATTGAATCAGTTAATGGCTACAGTAAAAACACAGGATAATGATAAAATTACTACTAGTTATAATGTTTTAACAACTAATACTTATAATCAACTTGTTAATACTAGTTTAGATAAAGTTTTATTTCCAGATGTAGTACCACAGGCAGATGATTTCTCTAATACTATAGGAATGATAAACGCAAGTTCAACTGGTGAAGGAGCTATAAGACGTGCTCAAGATAAAAAAGGTACTTCTATAAATGACATTATTCCAGAAACTATAAAGCCTGTTGTTGATTATGTATTAGGTTCACCTAAAGCTGCTTATGATATGGTAGGAAACTTATCAACAAAAGCAGGTAAATTTATAAGTGATCCTGTTGTAGATTTAGTTAGTGACGGTATAGATGCTTTAAGACAAGAGCTACCTAATAAAGAATTTATTGGTGATGATCTTAAAGATAATGTAAAAGAAATAGCTACTAAGGTTAACAAAATAGTTGAATCTAATATGCCTGAAAACTTTACTGAAGTTAAAGAAAAAGTTGTAAATAAATTTAATAGAGTAAAAAGTGATCTTTCAGGAGGAGACATGAATAATTTAACAGGTGCAGACCTAAAAGAAAAAGTAACTAATTTAATTACTAAGCAAGAAGGGTTTAGGTCTACTAAATATAAAGATGGTAAAAACTTTTCTATAGGTCATGGACTATATTTACCTTCTTTAACAGCTGAAGAGAAAGCTATTATTGAAGCTGCTTTAAAAACACCAGAAGGTTTAACTGAAGAAATTAGTGCAAAGATAGTAAAGATGAAAGTAGATAGAATTAATACTTTCTTTGATGAAAACTTTGCTGGATTTGCTACAAACTTACCTGAAAAAGCACAGATAGCTATTACTAGTATGGCTTACCAACTTGGTGAATATAACTTACCTAAAAAGTTTAAGTTGTTTACAGAAGCTATAAAAAAAGCAGCAGGTCTACCATTAGGTTCAGAAGAACAAAATCAAGCTTTAGCTTCTGCTAAGTTTGAAATGTTATGGAATAGAAAAGCTGATGGAAATCATACTAAAACTGGATGGCATAGTCAAACACCAACACGTGCTAACGAAATGGCAGAAGCAATAAGTGATGCCAAAGTTAATTAATTATAATAGGAGTAAAGAATGGCTGAACAAACCCTACTAGAATCGTTAGGTATACAAGGTGCAAGTGAAACTACTTTACCTATGGTTAACACTATTTCTGAAGCAACTATCTTGCAGAATGAAATAGAAAGAGATCAAGAAGATTCTGGTAGAAACTTTTTTAGTAGTTTAAAAACAGCTTATAGTGAGAATTTATCAACAACCTCTATTTCAGATGGAATTGATAAAGCTAGTATACCAATGGGTGTACCTATCACTAACTTTTCTCCTGAACTAGTTACACAATTAACAGAAGGCTTACCAACAGTTGCAGCTGAAGAAGTGCTAGACGATGCTATGAATAGTGGTCTAGCTACAGCTTTAAAACAAAGAGAGTTTGCGTTAAACACTCTTAGGAATCGTAAACAACTTGCAGCTGATGGTATATCAGGAGTAGTGGCTAATGCTTTCTCAGTTATGTTTGACCCTGCTGAGTGGGCTGCTATTATAGGAGCTACAACTTTAGCTTCTGCTACTACATCTCCTGTAGGTGGAGCAGCTACTCTTACTGCAGGTGCAATTAAACAGGCTTACAGTGTTAAGAAAGCTTTTACAATAGGTGCAGCAGTTACAGCAGCAGAAGCTGCAGCTACAGAAGCTATTAGAGCAAATGTTAAGTATGATATAGATGCTAATGATGTATTTATAGCAGGAGCAGCAGGAGCTTTATTAGGTGGTAGTTTAAATGCAGGTAGGTTGGCTTTTAAGAGGGCTGGAGACCGTGCATTGATTGCTTCTAAAGTAGTAAGGGGTGAAAAATTAACACCCTCTGAGAAGATATTTCATGATGAGTTTAACGTAGATGCTTTGTCAGAAAAAATAATACAAAGAGAAATGACAGGAGAAAGTTTTCTTGAGTCTGCTCAAGGAATTGATGCTACGTCTTTTAATAAATTAAAGGATGAAGATGTAGCAGTTATACCTAAACAAGCTGGTTGGAATATGTTTGGCTTACGTAAGATACTTTCAGCTGGAGCACGTACTGGACAGTCTTCATTAGGTTTTATTAGATATGGTGGTAGAGCTTTAGGTATGAATACTACAGGTTATAAAGGCAGTAAGTTATCTACTAATGAATCTGCTTCTGAAATAGCTGAAAGATTACAGGGTACTTACCGTTCTGGTCTATCTAATATAATACCTAGAGCACACAAGAGTTGGAAAAAAAGAACTGGATTACCAACAGAAGATTTAAACAGAGCAGTCTCACGTTATGTTAGAGGTATTGACAGAGCTAATCAACCTAAAGAAGTAGTTGCTATAGCTACAGAAATACAAAGAGTTCAAAGTGAACTAGCTAAATTAGCAGCAGCAGCTGATGTATCAGGTTTTAGTAAAAAGTTACTAGACAAAAACCCCTACTATATGTCACGTATATTTAGTGAAGATAAAATACAAGCTATCAGAGCAAAGTATGGCAATGATTTAGCAGAAGAACATATAAGTAATTTAGTTGAAACAGCTATACGTAGAGATCAGCTTAACATAGAAGATCAAGTAACTAAGATGTTAACTAAAAAAGGTAAAGTAGCAGACTTTGATACAGTAAATGCTTACATAACTAAGATAGCTAAAGCTTATACAAGAGGTATATCATCTGGTAAGAGAGCTAAGAAAGATATACCTGATGCTAATGAAATGACTCTAGAAGATTTAGGTGCAATACTTAAAGCTAATAACTTTGATGAAGATGAAATAGACATTGTTACAGAAATACTTACATTGTCAAGTATACCTAAGTCACATAAACGTGCTAGAAATCGTCTAGTGTTGAATGAGGGTACTACAATTAAAGTAGCTAATAAAGATGGAGAGCTAGAAGATTTATCTTTTAGTGACCTACTAGAAGAAGATGCAGAACAACTTGTTAATAGTTACATCTTCCAACTATCTGGTGCTATTGGTTTAGCTAGGAATGGTATTAATACTAATGTACCAAAGACTAGCTTTCAAGATTTACTTAATAAAATAGAAGATGAACGTATTGCAAAAAACTTAACTGAAGAACAAGTTAAAGCAGAAGTAGATGCTCTACAGTTTATGTATGATGGTATCACAGGTAACCTTAAGAATAGAAATGAAACTAGAACTTTAGGTGACATGAATGTAGCTTTAAGAGCTTACAGTTTTGCTGTTAACATGGGCATGTCTGGCATGTCTTCCTTGATGGAACTTACTAATGCTATGTTTGAGTATGGTTTTATGACTATACTTAAGTCTGCTCCTGAATATAGAAAACTTTTTCAACAAGCTAGTAACGGTAGATTACCTGATGGCTTAATGAGAGAGTTAGTAGAAACTTTAGGAATAGGAAATGAAGTAGCATTAGGTAAATGGAATGCTGTTACACGTTTTGATACTGAAGATGTAGGTTCTGTAATATCTCCTGAACGTATGGGATATCATAAGAAAGGTTCTAGTTTAAGAAAACTTGGAGCTATGGCAGAAAAAGGAGCTTATGGTGCACAGAAAAATGTAGCTTATTTATCTGGTTTAACAGGTGTTACACAATCTTTACGTAGATTATCTATGATGCACTTTACTAATGAATGGGCTTTAGCTGCTAGAAAAGGTAAGCTACCCTTCTCTGCTCTTAAAAGACAACAACTTGGTATTACTGATGAGATGGGTGACAGACTACTTAAGGTTATGAATAGTAACTTAGTAGAAAGATTTCCTAATGGTACTGTTAAAAAACTTAACATTGAAAAATGGGATGAAGATGTAAGAGAAGCTTTTAGTGCTATAGGTTTTAAAGATGCTAGAACTAATGTACAAGAAACTAACATAGCTTCAAGTAATAGATTTTTAAAGTCTAGTCAAATGGGTAGAACAATGTTTCAGTTTATGAACTTTACTCTAGGCTCTTTAGAACAACAATCTCAAAGACTAGGAGTTAGGATTGGTGGAGGAGATGCATCTGTAGGTAAAGTTTTAGCATCAGCTGCAGCTATGGGTGGTCTTATGTACATAGCTAGAGTACAACTTAATGCTGTTGGACGTAGTGATGCTGACGAATACATTAAAGAACGTATGAAACCAGCTAACTGGGCTATGGGTGCTTTATCTCAAGTAGGTGCTGCATCTATGTTTAGTTATATTTACCAATTAACTACTGGTGCTATGAATGGTAACACTTATGCTATTACCCCACCTGTTGTTTCTATAGGACAATCTATTGTAGGTAGTGCATCTAATATTGCTGAAGGTGATATGACAGAGAGTGAGTGGAGGAAACTTTTAAGGATAGCTCCTTACCAATCTTTATACGGAGTTAGACAAATCTTTAACGGAATGGCAAACGAAGCCAACAAGTTTTTTAACTAAAGCTAAAGTTACAACATTAATAACGAGGAACACATATGGCATTATCATACCAAAACTACACAGGGAATAACAGTACTGATACTTTTAGTATCCCTTTTACTTATACTGCAACTAGCGAAATAAGTGTTACAGTTGATGGAGTAGCTGAGACAGGTTTAACCTTTCCTTCTTCTTCACAAGTGCAATTAACCAGTGCACCTGCTAGTGGAACTGTTGTACAAGTTAGACGTACAACTAATTTAGCATCACGTGCAATAGACTTTGCTTCTGGTTCAGTACTAACAGAAGAAGACTTAGACAACTCTAACATACAAATCTTTCATGCATCACAAGAATCAGTAGATTTAACTGATGATACTATACAAGAAGATGTAGATAGTAAATGGGATGCTGAAAGTAAAGTTATTAAGAATGTTGCAAATCCTACAAATGCTCAAGATGCTGCAACAAAAGATTATCTTGAGAATACTTGGTTAACTACAGCTGATAAAGCTCAGTTGAATTCTCTTAATACTACTAACCTTAACACTGTAGCTGGTTCAATAGCTAATGTAAATGCAGTAGCAGGAGATGCTACAGATATTGGAACAGTGTCAGCAAATATAGCTAGTGTTAATACTGTTGCAACTAACATTGCAGATGTAGTAACAGTAGCCAATGACTTAAACGAAGCTATATCAGAGATTGAAACAGCTGCTAATGATCTTAACGAAGCAGTATCAGAGATTGACACAGTTTCTAATGCTATAGCTAACGTTAACACTGTTGGACTAGCAATAGCTAACGTTAACACTGTAAGTGGTGCAATAGCTAATGTAAATACTACAGCAACTAACATTAACAATGTTAATACTGTTGCAGGTGTATCAGGTAATGTAACAACAGTTGCAGGAATAGCTTCAAACGTTACAGCAGTAGCAGGAGATGCTACAGATATTGGTATAGTAGCAACTAACATTGCAGATATAAACACAGTAGCTGCAAATAATTCAGACATTGACACAGTAGCAGGAATTAGTGCTAACGTAACAACAGTAGCTGGAATAGCTGCTAACGTTACAAGTGTTGCAGGTAATGCAACTAACATTACAAATGTAGCAGGTAATGCAACTAACATAAACACAGTAGCTGGTATTGCAGCTAACGTTACAAGTGTTGCAGGTAACGCAACTAACATTAACTCTGTTGTAAGTAACGAAACTAACATAAACGCAGCAGTAAGTAATGCAACTAACATTAACTCTGCTGTAAGTAATGCAACTAAC
>ERZ887849.3147-NODE-3147-length-12689-cov-8.691072_pt1 | contig 12689 bp, 11 predicted proteins | sample MGYA00521267_ERZ887849 | MGnify/ENA primary metagenome ERZ887849 (study PRJEB32303, sample SAMEA104408601) | aquatic metagenome | biome: Brackish water; feature: Pelagic; material: water | place: Baltic Sea | collected 2014-06-06T16:11:00 | depth 2,863 m ... | reverse complement strand
CGCCCAGCGGACTGCCGCCCAGCGGATTGCCGCCCAGCGGATTGCCGCCCAGCGGATTGCCGCCCAGCGCTTCGTCAGCCACGCAGGCGGCGTAGTAGGCGGCTGAGCGTGCCGCTTCCACTTTCAACATCATATCCGCCGCTTTGTGCTTGATGGCCTGATACGAGGCGATGGTGCGGCCAAACTGCACCCGCTCCATGGTGTAGGCCACCGAGCTGTCCAAGGCCTGCTGTGCGACACCCACCTGCTCTGCCGCCAAAGCAACGGTCGCCAGGTCGAGCGTTTTTGCCAAGGCGGGCCACGCGCTACCCTGTGCACCCATCAGCGCATCGGTGCCGACGCGCACGTCGTTCAAATCAATCCGGGCCTGTCGGCGAGTTTGATCCATCGTGGGCAGCCATTGCCGGCTGACCCCTTCGGTGCTGGCAGGCAGCACAAACAGGCTGATGCCCTGCGCGCCTGAGGTACCGGGTGCGCGAGCTGCCAACACCAGAATATCGGCAGTGTGCCCATCCAGCACATAACGGTATTCGCCATTCAACAGGAATCCATCACCGTCTGCGCTGCAGGTCGCTTGCACCGCTTGGGCATCCGCACGGCTGCCCGGCGCCATAAACGCCAGGGTGGCCGTTTTACCCGCAGCAATTTCGCCCAGGTAATGGCTTTTCTGCGCATCGCTTCCGGCGACCAGCAAAGCATTCACCGCAAACCCCACGGTGGACAGAAAAGGGGCGCATAACAGGGTGCGGCCCATTTGCTCTTGCATGGCCGCCAGCTCGACAAAACCCAGGCCCAAACCGCCATAGGCTTCGGGAATATGCAGCGCAGGCCACATCATCTCTTCGCTGATTTGCTGCCACAGCGCCTCGCTATAACCGCGTTCCGTGGCCATAGCTTCACGCACCGCCGCGGAGGTCGACACTTCGGCCAAAAAGGCCTCCGCGGTGTCGCGGATCATTTGTTGCTCTTCGGTAAAACGAAATTCCATGCGACCTGCCTCAGGTGCCGTAAACTTTTTGCGCCGGCACTTCACGCGCCAGCAACTGCTGTACTGCGCCAGCCACTTCTGCCGGCTCCCAGCGTGCGTTTTTGTCTACCGGTTCGGTTGTGCGCCAGCCATCAGCGATGGAAATGCGCCCGCCCTCAGCTTCGAATACGCGGCCCGTAACGGCAGCCGATTCAGCGGAGACAAGGTAGGCGAACAGGGATGACACGTTTTCCGGCGCCCAGTAATCAAAGCTGCCATCTGCAGGCTTCGCCATGCGCTGTGCCATTTCTTCCACCGCAGTGGTCATGCCGGTGCGCGCAGCGGGCGCAACGGCGTTGGCAGTGACGCCATAACGCGCCAATTCAGCCGCCTGATTCAAGGTGAGCGCGGCAATGCCGGCTTTGGCCGCGGCGTAGTTGGACTGGCCGATAGAGCCTTGCAGGCCAGCGCCGGACGTGGTGTTAATGATGCGCGCATCCACCGCCTGACCTTCCTTCGACTGGCCGCGCCAGTAATGTACCGCGTGCGAACTGATGCAGAAGTGGCCTTTCAAATGCACAGCCATGATGGTGTCCCACTCCGCCTCGGTCATCGACGCGAACATTCGGTCACGGTTAACCCCGGCGTTGTTGATCACTGCATGCAAGCCACCAAAGGCTTCAATCGCCTGCTTTACCGCATTCAGGCTGTCGTCGTAGTGGGTAATATCCGACGTATTCACCACGGCTTCGCCGCCGGCTGCCAGAATATCGTCGACCACGGCCTGCGCCGCCGCGGCGTTGATGTCGTTCACCACAACCTTGGCACCTTCAGCCGCCAGCACACGCGCATGGGCTGCGCCCAATCCTCCGCCAGCACCGGTAATAATGACCACGCGCCCTTCACAAATTTTGCTCATATCACAGCCTCTCAATAATCGTGACGTTGGCTTGGCCACCGCCTTCACACATGGTCTGCAGGCCGTAACGGCCGCCCGTGCGCTCCAGTTCATGCAACAAGGTGGTCATCAGCTTGGTGCCGGTAGCCCCAAGCGGGTGACCTAGGGCGATGGCACCGCCGTTAACATTGGTTTTTGCGGGGTCAAAGCCCGTGTCTTTCAGCCAGGCCATGGCCACCGACGCGAAAGCCTCATTGATTTCCACCAGGTCAATATCCGCCAGGCTCATACCAGAGCGCTTCAGCGCATATTCGGTGGCCGGAATAGGCGCGGTGAGCATCCAGATGGGGTCTGCGGCGCGCACGCTCATGTGCGCGATGCGCGCCCGCGGGGTCAGGTTATAGCGCTTGAGCGCCGCCTCGGACACGATCAGCATGGCTGAAGAGGCATCGCAGGTTTGGCTGGAAACCGCCGCGGTGATGGTGCCACCTTCCTGCAAGGGCTGTAATTCAGCCATTTTCTCCATCGTTGTTTGACGCGGCGTCTCATCCATTTCCACGCCAGCAAAAGGCGCTATTTCACGTGTGAAGCGGCCTTCACTGATCGCCTGCAAGGCCCGCGTGTGTGACTGCAAGGCAAAGGCTTCCATATCGCTGCGGCTGAAGCCCCACTTGTCGGCAATCATCTGCGCCGAATTGAACTGCGACACCGGTACCTTGCCATAGCGAGCCACCCAGCCTTCACTGCCCGAGAAGGGGTCGCTGAAGCCCAACGGTTCAGCGCACAACATGGCCGACGAGATGGGAATTTGCGTCATGGTTTGCACGCCACCGGCAATCACCACATCGTTCACACCCGCCATGATGGCCTGCGCCGCAAAGTGCACAGCCTGCTGCGAGGAACCGCACTGGCGGTCGATAGTGGTGCCAGGCACCGCCTCGTCCAAACCAGCCGCCAGCCAACAGGTACGGGCAATGTCGCCCGCCAGTGGGCCGATGGTATCGACACAGCCAAACATCACATCATCGTAATCGGCATCGGGGATGCCATTGCGCTCTACCAGCGTTTTGAGCACATGGGCGCCCAGGTCCGCGCCGTGTACGGCAGCCAAACCGCCCTTGCGACGCCCCGTGGGGCTGCGTACTGCATCAACAATATAGGCATCAGCCATCGTCAAGTCTCCTTGTCTGGTTCACTGGAACGTGGCGCCGGCACCGAGGGCCGCGCCATCTGCAAATATGGCCGTGGCCACCTGCTGTTTGTGCCAACCCGCATCGCCCCAGGTATTCGCAAGGGCCCAGGCTTTTTTCATAAAGATGTGGAGGTCTACCTCCCAGGTGTAGCCCATGGCGCCGTGCACCTGAATGCTGTTTTTCGCCGCAAGATTAGCCGCCTCACACGCCATCAGCTTGGCCTGCGCCACCGCGAGGCTGGCGCCGGCAGCATTCTCAGCGACCTCAAAGGCAGCGCGATGCACCGGCGCCTTGGCGTACTCAAGGCGCACTGCCACGTTGGCCATGTGGTGCTTAACCGCCTGAAACGAACCGATCGGTTTACCAAACTGCTTGCGCTCAGCGGTGTACTGTACCGATAAATCGATCATGCGCTGCGCCAACCCCAGGGCCTGCGCCGCACAGCCCAAGGCACCTCGGTTCAAGCTTGCAGCACGCAGCGCAGCGGCCGCAGCGCCCGTTGCCACAGGGGTGGCACCAGCCTGCACAGTCACAGTGAACAGACGCCGGCCCGGGTCCACACTCTCGCTGTGCTCGCAGCTGAATTGGCCCTGCGTTAGCGCGAACCATTCTCCACCGCGCTCAAGCAACAACAGGTCCGCGACGTGGGCGTCTTCCGCCAGCAAATTCTGCTCCAGCGCCACAATCACGCGGGCTTCCCCCGATGCCGCCAGCGGCAGCCAGTGCGCCGCCAGTTCACCGCCCAGGTCCTGCAGTAAGGGCACCGCCACTAACGCATGGTTCACCAGCGGTTCGGGCAGCGCGACGTAGCCGCACTCCTGCGCAAGCAACACGAAGTCCACCGCGTCCATGCCCAGGCCACCGTGCTCCTCAGGCACTGTGAGCCCGGTCAAGCCCATCTCTGCCAGCTGCTGCCACAGCGCAGGGTCGCGGCCGGTGTCGGTGTCCCACCCGGCGCGCAGGCGCTCGGGAGTAATTTCATTGACCAGAAAGCCGCGGACGGAATCCTGAAACAGCAACTGATCTTCGCTGAATGTAAAATCCATGGTTACCTCGGCATGCCCAGCATGCGTTCTGCAATAATATTGCGTTGAATCTCATTGGTGCCGGCGTAGATCGGCCCAGACTGTGAGAACAACCAGCCGTCAAGCCAGCTGCCCACGCCCTTCGCAGCCGGCGCGTGCGGCAACAACTCCGCGCGCGCGCCCAGAATGCTCATGGCCGTGGCGTGCATATTCTGGTCCAGCTCCGACCAGAAAATTTTATTGGTGGAAGACTCGGCGCCAATCTTGCCGCCCTGGCTCAGGCGGCAGGCCGTTTGATACGTGCTGAGACAGTAACTTTCGGCGTCCAGATAGGCTCGGATCACCGCCTCGCGGATGTGCGGATCCTGGCTGGCAGTCGCCTCATTTTCGCGGTACAGCTCCACCAAACGACGCGCAGTTTCCTGGAAGCGTGCCGGCGAGCGCAGCATCAACCCGCGCTCAAACCCGGCGGTGGCCATTGCCACAGCCCAACCGGCACCGTCATCTCCCAACCGGTTGCTCACATCCACTTCCACGTTGTCGAAGAAGATTTCTGCAAACCCGGGCAGGCCATCAAGCTGCGGAATAGGCCGCACCGTAATGCCAGGCGTGTTCAGGGGTACCAGGATAAAGGTCAGCCCACGATGGCGTTCGGAACCGGGGTCGGTACGGAACATGCCGAACAGCCAGTCCGCCCATACGGCCCGGGTAGACCAGGTCTTCTGGCCATTAATAATGTACTTGTCGCCCTGCAGATGCGCGGTGGAGCGAATGGCTGCCATGTCGGAACCGGCACCCGGCTCCGACCAACCCTGCGCCCACACATCGCGCCCTTCCGCCATCGCAGGCAAAAAGCGCGCCTTCTGCTCCTCGGTGCCGTACTCCATGAGGGTTGGACCCAGCAGGAAAATGCCGTTTTGATTCACCCGCAGAGGCGCTCGTGCGCGATAATACTCTTCCTCAAAGATCAGCCATTCGATGAGATCGCAGCCGCGACCGCCTAGGGCCTCCGGCCAGGTCACCATCCCCCAGCGCCCATGATTGAGAACGGCCTCCCATTCGCGGTGCTGCTGAAAACCCTCTTCGGTATCAAACGTCTTCAGAGGCTCGGCCGGTGCGTTAGCCGCCAACCATTCGCGGATTTCCTGACGAAAAGCCTGCTGCTGTTCAGTAAATGCCAATTGCATGTGTCAGTCCTGCGTTCAAAATTTGGCGTCGCGCTTCTCAATGAAGGCGTCGCGGGATTCCTGAGAATCGCCTACGGTGTAGGCTTCCAGAGTAAAACCCTGCTCCCAGCGGTATTTGTCTTCCAGGTTGCCGTCCTCAATGCCGGTGAGAGCCTCCTTGGCCAGCTTCACCATAGCCGGCGACTTGCTCGCGATTTTTGCCGCGATCTCCCGCGCGGTCGGCAGCAACTCATCTTTCGGCACCACTTTCTCGACGGCGCCCAAGCGATAAGCTTCCTGCGCATCAATGAACTCGCCTGTAAAGTACATGTACCGCACTTTTTGCACCGGGAACATGCGCTGCAGGTGGGCACCACCGCCCATCGCACCGCGGTCGATTTCGGGCACGCCGAAGCGCGCGCAATCGGATGCCACCAGCACATCGGCTGCACCCGCCATGCCTATACCGCCGCCCAACACAAAGCCGTGCAGAGCAATGACCACCGGCTTGGGGTTGCGGTGAATAGCGCGAAAGGTCTCGTAGTTACCTTTATTCACATCAACAATGCGCGTGGAATCAGCCGCAAGCTCTTTGATATCAACACCGGCACAAAAGCCGCGACCATTGGCGGCAATCAGTATGACGCGCACGTCATCATTAGCGCCCAATGCGTCGAGTTCAGCGGCAATGGCAAACCAGCCAGCGGTGTCAAAGGCATTCACTGGGGGCTTATCCAACATCATTTCGGCGATGCCGTCATCGATGGTGGTACGGAAAGGTTGGCTCATAGTAACGACCTGTCTGTGCGATTAATTAGGCGGGGCTGGAGACACGAGAGGCCAGCGCCTGCAAGCGCTGCTCCGCCTCGTCAACAATGGATTGAATCAGCTCTTCGCAGCTCAGCAAGGTGTCGATAACACCCGCCACCTGGCCACTGGGCAGTACACCGCGCGTGGGCTCGCCGTCGACCATCGCCTTTTGGATAATCATCGGTGCATTGGCCGACATAATCGCCTGCGCGGCGGTCATGTCGTCACTGCGGCTCATCGCCACCGCCGATTTCAGCAGGCCCACCACACTGGCGCCGGTATATTTACGAAACGCGAGGCCATTGCGCATAGCGATAAACAATTTTCGCAAGGCCGAAGCTCGCTCCATATCCGCCAGCAACTCGTTCATGATCATGCGCTGGGGCATGCCGTCCATCGCCCGCGATACGATGATATTGGCGGGGTCTTTACAATCCAGATAACACTGTTTGGTGGCCTCGGGAACCGGCGACTCCAGTGTCAACAGGAAGCGCGTGCCCATGGCAACGCCGTCTGCGCCCCAGGCCAATGCCGCGACCAGCCCACGCCCATCCTTGAAGCCACCCGCGGCCACCACGGGCACCTGGCCACCCACCGCGTCAACGACCTGCGGAATCAGCAAAGTAGTGGGTACCGCGCCGGTGTGGCCACCACCTTCGCCGCCCTGCACGGTCACTGCATCCGCGCCCAGCTGCACGGCCTTAATGGCGTGTTTGGGCAAGCCCACGGTGGGCATGCAGATGACCCCTGCATCTTTCAATTTGCGGATCATCTCCGGGCCCGGAGAGCGCGAGTAGCTCACCGCCCGAACACCGTGACGAATCACCATGTCAATGATGTCTGCGGCGTTAGGCTGATACATGTGGAAGTTGACCCCGAACGGGCGGTCGGTGAGCGCCTTGACTTGCAGAATGTCGCGCTCCATTTCCTCAGGCGGAATAGTTGCGCCCGCGAGGAAGCCGAAGCCCCCCGCGTTACAGCTACCCGCTACCAGGCGTGGATCTGCCACCCAGCCCATGGCCGTTTGCACAATGGGGTAGCGGCAGCCCAGCAGTTCCGTCAGTCGTGTCGTCAGCATAGTGGTGCCCAGCATAGTAGTGCCTCAGGCCCGGATACCGGGCGGATTGTCGGCGATTTGCGCGGCGCGCTGATTGTGTGGGTCCAGCGCCGCAATGATGGCCAGTTGCTCAACGGTGGGGGCCGGGGTGGTTGGGACCGAAGCCGGCACCACCACCGGGTACGCGGTGTTTTCCTGCACCTCGTCAACGGTGACGCCCGGGTGCAAGGAGAGCAGGCGAATTTGATGATCCGGGCCGCCAAAATCCATCACGCACAAGTTGGTAATCACCCGGCGAATATCCACATCATCCAGCGCCCGCCCGCGTGGTACCCGAGCCGGGTTATAACCGATTGAGGACACAAAATCACACTCGCCATCCATGAAGATGCGCGTGTTATGGCCGGGGACGAAGAAACTGTTGGCGTGGCAAATAGAGTTGCCGGGGAAGCCGCGTGCGCCGAGCATCATCACTTTCGGCTGCTGGTAAGTACCGCCAAGCGCCGAGGTGTTGGTCTGGCCAAATCGATCGATCTGGGTTGGGCCAAGCATCGCGTGGCGCTTACCGCTCCACACGTTATCAAAAATGCGTGAGAAGCCCATCCAGCTCTCGTTCGCTTGCTGAAAATCAGCCGGGCGCTTGCCCAACGGGTTGGGCTCGCTGAGCATGAAGGACTCTGAGTCCGTCATCATCAGGTCGGGGTTGAACGTTTTCATCGCCAGGCTGGCCGCCAGCCGGGGGATAACGCCGATGCCGGTGGCCAGCACCTCACCGTCGTGCCGGAAAGCCTCAGCGGCGGCAACGATGCACAGTTCCGCAAGGGTGTAGTCGGTTGCTACAGTAGACATGCAATATTCTCCCGGGGCTTAGTAAGTGGGCAGAGCAAGTGCGCGAATGGCCTCAAGGCCACCCACGTTGCGCTGATATTCGGCCTCATCGGCCCCCAGATATTTCTCGAGGTAACCCTCGATACCGCCCTCTTTACCCGACGCGGTGTAAGCTTTGAAATGCGCCACATCGAAGCCGTAGAGAGGGCTGCAGGAACTGGGGTGCGCACCACCGGGGATTTCCACGACGGCACTGGTTGCAGAACGCTCCCAAAATACTTCGCGCGCGCGGGCCGGGTCGGCAAAAAACGACGTATCCACCAACTCGTCACAGGACACGATGGTGTTTTTTGCCGCACGGGCAAACCAGTCATCCAGGTAATGGTCGGGGCCCGCTATTTGGCACACACCGCGGAAATCCGCGCGATCTACATGAATCAACGACACGTCGAGCTTAAGCGCCGGCATGGCCACCCACTCTTTGTCATCGTAGGGGCTGTCGATGAGTTTGATGTCCGGGTTGTGGGTGAGCACGTCGGTGCCAAGGCCCACCTCGGTGGGAATGAAGGGTACACCCCAGGCAGCGGCGCGCAGGCCGAGTAACATCATGCCTTCATCGATTTCCATGACTTCAATGGCGCCGCTCTGGCGCGCCTGACGAAAGTAAGGCTCCAAGGGGATGAAGTCCAGCGACACGAAGGCAAACACCAGCTTCTTCACCTTGCCAGCCGCGCACAGCAGCCCGACATCAGCACCGCCATAGGACACGACAGTGAGGTCTTTGACGTCCGAGCGAAGAATTTCACGTACCAACGCCATCGGCTTACGCCGCGGGCCCCAGCCACCGATACCGACGGTCATGCCATCTTCTATTTGTGCCACCGCGTCGCGGGCACTCAGCCGTTTATCCATGTTGCCTTCCCTCAGCTAACGATCCGCGCCATGCGGTAATCGTGTTTGACAAAATTGACGCCGAGCGTGCTTTCCGTGCGCCGCACCCCGGGTATTCCACTAATACGCTGGTGCACAAACTCGGCAAGATGCTCATTACTGCGCACCATCGTGATAACCAGCAGGTCAGAGCGCCCCAGCATTTCACCAACAAACCCTAACTCGTTAATCGACGCCAACGCCTGTGCAACCGCCTCTACCTGATGGCTGCGCTCCACCTCAATCCAGATATAGGCCAATGCGCCATGCCGAAACCGATCGATATTGGTGACCGCCGTAATACGAATTTGCCGCTCTTCTTCCATACGCTTAACGCGGGCCCGCACCGTGCCCTCGGTAACACCGAGATCTGCGGCAATCTGACGATTGCTGACGCGCGCATCCTCCGACAACCTCGCCACAATCTGCCGGTCAACTGCATCCAAAGTGCGCCGGGTCACGCCGCACCGTCCCTGTCGAACGGCACCCAATCCGGTTGATTCTTCAATACATTCACCGCCAGTGCGGGCGTTAAACGACGCACACCGGGCATGGTGGCAATACGTTCGTGCAGCAGACGGTGCAACGCAACCTGATCCTCAGCAACCATAAGGATCTCGATATCCTGTGCACCGACCACCACATTAACCGAAAAAACTTCGGGTACCGCTGCCAGTTCCCGCGCCACCTCTTCGGGCGAACGGTTCTCCACCTGCACACCAATGGCCAATAACATACCGAAACCAGCAGCTTCGATATCCGTCACCGCTACTACGCGCATGGTCCGCGACTCTTCCAGGCGCCGCACTCGCGCACGCACGGTGGCCTCCGTCAAGCCCAACTCGCGCGCAATCGAGCGATAGGGTAGGCGCCCGTCCGCGCGCAGCAAATCTATAATCCCGTGGTCTGTTTCATCGAGATCGATGGCTTGCAAGCGCCCGGCTGCCTGCTCACTACGCGGACCAGGCGTGTCCATAACCGCGCTAGCTCCGCTGGGCCGCCGCGCGCTGGCGCAGCTCATTTTTCAGCACTTTGCCGCCCGCGTTCATGGGCAGTTCCTGCACCAGGCGCACAAACCTGGGCACTTTATAGTTCGCCATGTTCTCACGCGACCAGGCAATGACCGCCGCTTCATCGAGCGCTACATCGGCCGCGGCTACTACCCAGGCAAACGCCACCTCGCCCATACGCTCATCCGGCACGCCAATCACGGCGGCGCGTGTCACGCCGGGCATACCGTGCAGGCAGTTTTCGATTTCTGCGGGGTAACAGTTGAAGCCACCAACGATGAACATGTCCTTGATACGGTCCGTAATACGCACGTAGCCGTCAACATCCATCACCCCAACGTCACCCGTTTTCAGCCAACCGTCTGCGGTGATCGTACGTGCTGTTTCCTCAGGGTTATCGAGATAACCCTGCATCACGTTGTAACCTCGGCACCAGATTTCACCTTCAGTACCGGCGGGCACCGCAGCACCTTCGCCATCCACGCACTTCATCTCTACCCCGGCCATGGCGCACCCGGAGCTGTGCGAGATACGCTCGGCGCTGTCTTCAGGCCGGCAAATCGAGATCACACCGCAGGACTCCGTGAGCCCATACGCCGTCACCACAACCTTGAACCCCAACTCACTGCGCATTTTCTCGATCAACGAGACCGGCACCGGCGCGGCGCCCGTTACCGCCAAACGCAGGCTGGAGAGGTCGTATTCTGCGCGGCGCGGATGCGCCAACAAAGACTGGTAAATGGTTGGCGGGCCGGGAATCACCGATATGCGGTCCCGATGGATTTGAGCCAGCACGCTGTCCAGGTCGAACTGTTTGACGGGCAGCATATGCGCACCGCGAATAATCGCCGCGAGCCAGCCCGCCTTGTACCCGAAGGAATGGAAAAACGGGTTTATAATCAGGTAGTTATCTTTTTCTGTGAGGCCAACCGTGGTGCTCCACGTGGCGAAGGCGCGGATATTCTGGCCGTGGCTGGTGACCACACCCTTGGGCTGGCCGGTGGTGCCTGACGTAAAGAGGGTATCCAGCGTGTCGTCCGGGCCAAGCTGGCTGGCACGCGCCTCAACAGCTTGCACATCGACGCTCTTGCCACGCGCCAAAAAGGCATCCCAGGCGTCTGCGCCATCCGCCTCGCCTTCAAACAGCACCGTTCCCTTGAGGTCCGGCAGTGACTCATCGCGCAGCATAGCCGGGTAGCGCATGCCGAGGAAATCAGCCACCGTAAATAACCAGCGAGCACTGCTGCGACGGAGAATAAACCCCGCTTCAGTGCCTTTCAGGCGGGTATTCAAAGGTACCAGCACGCCACCGATGCTCTGCGCGCCGATAGCAGCAACAATCCACTGCCACATGTTGGGCGCCCAAATGGCAATGCGCTCGCCATGCTCCAAGCCCGCCGCCAGGAAGGCACGCGCAGCCTGCAACCGCGCTGCATCGAGCTCCGCATAGGTGAGGGTTACCGAGCCGTCGCTAATGGCCACGCGCTCGGGCAAGGCCCGGGCCGTGGCAGCAACAACCTGCGGTAATGTGCGCTGTAATGACTCAGTATTCGACATAATGGCACGCGCAAATCAGGGATTTGAGCCACAATGGTAGTCAGTGATTCGGGTTTTTACAACCGAAACTCGTAATTTTATGCCCTTCAAACTACGAATATCGAAACCGCGCCTGCGGCCCTACTGAGCGCGCAGACGCCCAGTGAGTGGGCTGCCAAACGGCATTTACCGGCAGGCGGTAGCAGGGAAGAAGCCATTAACCTGGCCCCAAGCCCCTGCAGCCACTAGCCGGGGAAGCTGTAATCCTTGAACTGTTCCCGCAGCGAAACCTTGTGGATTTTGCCGGTCGCACCGTGTGGTAGCTCTTCAACGAACTCGACTGCATCGGGCTTCCACCAGGTTGCGACCCTGCCTTCAAACCAGCTGAGCATGTCGGCAGCGGCGAGATCCTGACCATCGCCCTTGCGCACCACAATCAGCAGCGGCCGTTCACTCCACTTCGGGTGGTAATGGCCGATCACCGCCGCCTCCGCCACCTTGGGGTGGCTCATCGCCACGTTTTCGAGCTCAATGGACGATATCCACTCACCGCCGGATTTGATCACATCCTTGGTGCGATCGGTGATGGCCATATAGCCTTCCGGGTCGATGGTTGCGACGTCACCCGTCTCAAACCAACCTTCTTCGGCATGAGCGCCGTCAGCGTCGCGCTTGTAGTAGCCGGAACAGATCCAGGGGCCACGAACTTTGAGCGAACCGAACGCATTACCGTCCCAGGGCAACTCACTGCCGTCATCACCAACAATCTTCATTTCCACACCAAATATCGCGCGACCGGCCTTCAGCCGCAGTTTGCTAAACGCTTCCGGGGTGAAGCTTTCACGCTCGCTGTCACTGGCATTAATAGTGCCCAGAGGGCTCATTTCGGTCATGCCCCAACCAATACGGGCGACAACACCATAGCGGTCGAACTCCTCCGCAATCGCCAGCGGGCAGGCTGCCCCGCCCACCACGACGCGCTGCAGCGATTCGACCTGCTTGCCCGAGGCTTTCAAGTGCGCCAGCAGCGCCAACCACACAGTAGGCACACCGGCTGACATAGTCACTTGCTCCTCGTTAATCAGGTTCGCGAGGGTTTCTCCATCACCCATTTTGTTGCCAGGGAATACCAGCTTGGACCCCGCCATCGGGCAGGAATAGGGGTTACCCCAGGCGTTAACGTGAAACATGGGCACAATCGGCAGCACCACGTCACTACCCGACAGGCCCATCGCGTCCGGCATCATCGTGGCATAGGCATGCAGCATG
>ERZ887849.3144-NODE-3144-length-12704-cov-6.486046_pt1 | contig 12704 bp, 8 predicted proteins | sample MGYA00521267_ERZ887849 | MGnify/ENA primary metagenome ERZ887849 (study PRJEB32303, sample SAMEA104408601) | aquatic metagenome | biome: Brackish water; feature: Pelagic; material: water | place: Baltic Sea | collected 2014-06-06T16:11:00 | depth 2,863 m ... | reverse complement strand
TGTCCAGATAGCCGTGATTGGTGATAAAGCCCAAAACCCCCTCACCATTCTTTTCGATCAGGTGCGAGGACATGCGGATGAATTTGACATACAGATCATTCAGCCATTTGGGATTGCGCTCTTGCAGCTTTTGCGCCCCGCCCGGCTCTTTCTTGTAATCCTCCATCAGCGTGCCGATCCACCCTTCGGACACGCCCCCCTCGCCCAGATACGGCGGGTTCCCGATCACGCACATGATCGGCATGTCGCGCTTGATGGTGTTGGCCGCGCGCACCTCGTTTGACAGCCATTGGGCGAAGGGCAGGGTTTGATTGGCGGCCTCCCCCTCCTCCAGCGAATTGGTCAGGTAGACCGACAGGCGCGGGGGCGTGCTGGTGGGCCTGTAGCCCAGTTCGGCCAGCATCATATCCAGCTTCATATGGCACATCGCATAGGACGCCATCAGCAATTCGAACCCATGCAGCCGCGGGATCAAATCCGCCTCGATATATTGCGACCACATCCCCGGTGCGACGCCCTGGATTTTCGGCGCGATCTGTTTGATCACCTCGGCCAGAAAGGTGCCGGTGCCCGTCGCCGGATCAAGGATCTGGACGCGGTGCACATCCTTGCGGGTGGTGATCGCCTTGCCCTTGGCATCGGTCTGGCCGCTATCCCAATCGAGCGTGACTTTCGACGTATCGGCCAACCCCATGGGCAGGCCAAATTCGGTCTGCAACACCTCGTCCACCGCGCGGACGATGAAATTGACCACCGGCTCGGGCGTGTACCACACGCCCCGCGCCTTGCGCTTGGCGGGGTCGTATTCGCCCAGGAATGTCTCGTAGAAATGCAGGAAGGGGTCGGCGCGGCCTGTCAGCTTGCCGAACCCCTCCATCAGCGCCTTGACGTCACAGGCTTGGAACACCTTGGCCAGATCATCGACCACCCAGATCAGCCGGTCGTCCAGATCATCGGCCACATAGCGGAACAGGTCGCGCAGGAACGGGTTGGATTTGGGCAGAAGGCGGCGCGCCTCATCGCGGCTGAAATCTTGCAAGCTGGTGTCATGCAGGCGGGCGGCGAACATGCCATAGGCGATGGTTTCGGCATACATGCCCGCGAAATCCTCGATCGAGATGTCGTGGATCAGCTGGTTACGAAACGCCTGATACTGACCCGCCAGATCGGTTTTCTGGTCATTGTCAGCGATCAGCGAGCGGGCGAGGATATCCTTGATCAGCGCGGCCTTGCCCGCCATCAGCCGGGCCAGAACCTCGGGCCTTGTGATGGTGATGGGGGTCTGCGCCGCAAATTCCCTGAGCGCGGCATCAAGCGCGCCGAATCGGTCGGGGTCGGGGCGAATACCCATCAAGACATGTCCGATGCGGATATCGTTCACCAGCCGCGCCTCGCGGTAGAACAGAAACTCCAGCCCGTCGGTGTAGATCAGGTTGGGCAACGCCTTGAGGTAGCGGTCGCGCTGGTCTTTCTCGCGGGTCTTGAGGTTTCTCAGGTCGGCGCCGATGATCTTGGCCTCGGCATTGCCGATCAGCACGTCGCCGCGATGAAACGAGAAATCGGGCGCGCCCACATCGGTGCGCCGCTGCGGTTCGTTGATCACGGTCAGGCCCGGATCAACCGCCTTGAACAGCTACTGCAGCGCCGGCCGATAGGAATGCTCGGTCGCCGCACCCGAGGAATAGGCAGAATTCAACTGCTGGAAATAGGATGAAAAATCCACACTCGTTACCCGATACAACACAAGCCACACGGCGAAACGGTCGGCAAAGATCGGCCTGCATGCAAGCGGTTTTCGTCAAGCACGCACGATTGTCAGGCCGGACAGGCCGGAACGGGTGTAGAAGATGACGACCCCTGAAGGAATCGAACCCTCATCGCCAACAGTTTACAATCCGACGCATGCGCGCTTCGCCGAAAACCGATCCCTGAGGCTGGCAGGTTTGCAACGATTGCCAAGCGTGCACAGCGCGCCGGGACCGCGCCCAAAAGGACCCGCCTGCCGGGCGAAATCATCAAGGCGATGCTGTCTGCCAAGCAACGGGTGGGGGGTGAGCCGCGCGCCAAAAGGAAGATGACCGCGCCGCGCAGGATGATTTCGCTAACCGTTAGCGCTAACCACCTACACACCTCTTTTACATGGGATTTTTTCGGATTATGTCCGCCCTGTCGCCCTGCAGCACCGAGGAGCTTCCCGTGACCATCGAGACCGGAAGAGTTAACCCCAATTTCACGCTCAGGCATCAGGGCATAGAGGGCTGCGCGCGCGCCTTTTACAATCTGACCGAGCCGGATCTTATCTCGCACGCGCTGCGCCGCGGTGAGGGCGAGCTTGGCATCGGGGGCACGCTGCTGGTCAACACCGGCAAGTTCACCGGCCGCTCGCCAAAGGACAAGCATGTGGTCGTTTCGCCCACAACCGAGGACAACGTGTGGTGGGAGCGCAACCGCCGGATGGACCGGGCGTCTTTCGACGTGCTTCACGCCGACATGCTGGCCCATGCCAAGGGCCGCGATCTTTATGTGCAGGATCTCTACGGTGGCGCCGATCTGGAATACCGGATCAAGGTGCGAATCGTCTCGGAACTCACCTGGCACAACCTTTTCATCCGGCACCTGCTGATCCGGCCGGACCGGGCCGAGCTTGACAGCTTCGTCGCCGACTTCACGATCATCAACCTGCCCAGCTTCTTTGCCGATCCCGTTCGGCACGGCTGCCGGACGGAGACGGTCATCGCCATCGACTTCGACCGCAAGCTCCTCCTGATTGCGGGGACCGAATATGCGGGCGAGAACAAGAAGGGTGTGTTCACGATCCTGAACTACCTGCTGCCGGACCGCGACGTGATGCCGATGCACTGCTCGGCCAACCATGCGCCTGGCGACCCGGTGGACACCGCGATCTTCTTCGGCCTGTCGGGCACCGGCAAGACAACCCTTTCGGCCGACCCGAACCGCACCCTGATCGGCGATGACGAGCATGGCTGGTGCAGCAGCGGCATCTTCAACTTCGAAGGTGGCTGCTACGCCAAGACCATCCACCTGTCGCCCGAGACCGAGCCCGAGATCTACGCGGCCACCTACAAGTTTTCGACCGTGATCGAGAACATGGTCTACGACGAACAGACCAAGGAGCTGGACTTTGCCGACGACCGCCTGACAGTGAACATGCGGTCCGCCTATCCGATGCATTATATTTCGAACGCGTCGCAAAGCGGTCTGGCGGGGCATCCCAAGCACATCGTGATGCTGACCTGTGACGCCTTTGGGGTGATGCCGCCCATCGCTCGGCTGACGCCCGCACAGGCGATGTACCATTTCCTGTCGGGCTTCACGTCCAAGGCAGCAGGGACCGAGCGCGGTGTGACCGAACCCGAGCCCACCTTCTCCACCTGCTTCGGCGCGCCGTTCCTGCCGCGCCGCCCCGAGGTCTATGGCAAGCTTCTGCGCGACAAGATCGCGACCTATGGCGCGACCTGCTGGCTGGTGAACACCGGCTGGACGGGCGGTGCCCACGGACAGGGGCAGCGGATGCCGATCGCGGCGACCCGCGCGTTGCTGACTGCGGCGCTCAACGGCTCGCTGTCGACCCAGACCTTCCGGAAGGATCCGAACTTTGGGTTCGAGGTGCCGGTCATGGTGCCCGGCGTCGATGCCGCGCTTCTGGACCCGCGGAGCACCTGGGCAGATCCGGTCGCCTACGACCGGGCCGCGCGCAAGCTTGTCGACATGTTCGCGGATAATTTCGGGCAGTTCCTTCCGCACATCGACTCCGATGTGCGTGAAGTGCTGATCAGCTGACGGCTTAGCCGCTCAGTGCCGCGATGATGGCCTCGCGCGTGATGGGAAGCCCCGTCACGCGCACGCCAACCGCCGAGCGCACCGCATTGACGACCGCCGCGGCGGCGGGGCCCTGCGAAATCTCTCCAGCGCCAAGGGGCGCCTCCTCCGGCCGTTCGATGAGCAGCACCCGCAGGCGCGGGACCTCGCTGAACCGGAGGATCGGATAGTCGGCCCAGCCTTCCGAGGCGACCGAGGCGCCGTTAAAGTGCACCTGCTCCTTCAGCGTCCAAGAGATCGCCTGTACGATCCCACCCTCGATCTGGTTGCGTGCGCCATCGGGGCTGATTGCTTCGCCGATGTCGGCGACGCAGACCGCATCCGTCACGCGCACCCCATCTTCGACCGACACCCGGGCAAGGACGGCGCAGTAGCCGCCGATCCCCTTGTAGCGCGCATGGCCAAGGCCCCATCCGGTGCCTTCGGGAAGCGGCGCCGCGCGGGCCTCCCGCGTCTCGGACTCCAGCCGTTCCAATACGGACCGGGCGCGCGGGTCCTCAAGGTGGCGCAGTCGGAAGGCAAAGGGCGATTCGCCGCGCTCGGCCGCGATGTCATCCAGAAGCGACTCGATCGCGATCACATTCGTGAATGCGCCAAGGGAGCGGAGCGAGGATGTGCGGTACGGCAGGTCGTGGACAAGGCGCTTGCGGACGCGGACATTCGGCACGACGTAACCCGGAACGGCGTTGCGGTCGGCGCCACCCCCGCGGGAAAGCGGCAGATCGGTGGAGCGTGCGGGTCGCATGGGCTGACCGAGATAGGCCGCCGCGCGCAGGTTGGGGGTCCCGTTCGATCCGGGCCGGTTGGCATGCGGCGCGGAATTCACCGTCACATCCATCGCGCGGAGCTGACCGTCCGGGCCCAGAAGCACCCGGGCCGTTGTTGCCATGCCCGGTCCCATCGGCGCAGCACGGAATTCGTCCGAGCGCGACCAGACAACCTTTACCGGGCGGCCCGGAACAGCACGGGCCATGAGCACCGCATCGAAGGCCGCATCATCCGCACCGTTGTGGCCGTAGCAGCCCGAGCCCGGGTGATGGATCGCGCAGATGTCCGCCTCGGCCATGCCGAGCGCCATCGAGATCGCCTTGCGCAGTTGAAACACGCCCTGGCTGTGGGTCCATAGGGTCACCGCACCGCCGTCCCACTGCGCGACCGCGGCCGCCGGTCCGATGGACCCGTGGAACAGGAAGGGCCGGGTGACCGTCGTCTCGAACCATTGGCCGTCGTTGCGGTTCGTCTCTCCCGTCTCCGCGACGACGACAGCCTCGGCCTCGGACCGGGCGATCACGTCGATGGGGTCGCCGACCTCTGGCCGGTCGCCGCCCCATGTGCCGGTCGCGCGCGCCCACTCTGCTGCGCGGGCCGCGGCGCGCGGGGTTTCAGCGATGATGCCAACGAACGACCCATCCCGCACAACCGCCACAACGCCCGGCTTGGCGCGGAGTGCGTCGAGGTCGAGGGCCAAAAGGGGCCAATCCATGTGCGGGGGGTGGACCGGGGCACCATGGAGCATTCCCGGCAACGTCATGTCGTGCACAAAGGGCGCGCCGACCAGCCGCTCGCGCAGATCGGTTCGTGGGATGTCGCGGAAACTCCGCCAGCGCTCGGACGCCGGTCTGAGGGTCGCGATGTCGGCGACAGCCACGCCCAGATCGATCCGCCCCGCCAGATCGGCCAGCGCAAGGCCAGTCGGCGCACCGTCGCGGAGAATCTCGCCGCTCCCGATATCCAGCGCCTCTAGCGGCGCCCCGAGGCGCTCCGCAGCAGCCGCGAGGATCAGGCGGCGCAGCGCCGCAGCCACCCAGCGCAACGTCTGGCCGCCAAAGCTGATCGACACGCTGCCGGCGGTAAAGCCCTCGTTCGGGGTGCGGTCCGTCCGCGCGGTCTCAAGCGCGATGGCGTCCGGCTCCACGCCCAACTCGTCGGCAGCCATCTGACGCAGCGCGGTAACGACGCCCTGCCCCAGTTCCGCCCGGCCGGAAAGAAAGGTGATCCCTCCCGCCGCATCGATCCGTACCCAATCGGAAAGACGCGGCGCATCTGCCAGTGGCGGGGGAACGCGCGGGGCCATCCTACACCCGCCCCGCAATCTGGCGCGCGGCATCCTCGACCGCGTCGAGGATGCGGACATGCGTTCCGCATCGGCACAGGTTGGCGTCAAGCGCGCGGGCGATGCGCGCACGGTCGGGCGCCACTTCGGCGTCCAACAGAGCCTTGGCCGCCATCAAGATGCCGGGCAGGCAGTAGCCGCATTGCCCCGCCTGATGGTCAAGGAACGCCGTGACCAACGGGTGCGGCGGCACCCCGTCCAGCCCTTCGGCCGTTTCCACCGCCAGACCGACGGCCGCCGAGACCGGCATGTCGCAGGACATGACAGCGCGTCCGTCCACGATGACGGTGCAGGCCCCACAGGTGGCTTGCCCACAGCCGAAGCGGGTGGCCCGATGCCCCAGTTCCTCCCGCAGCACGTGAAGCAGCGGCAGGTTCGGGTCGGAACGGACCGAAACCGCCCGACCGTTGAGCGTGAAGACCATCTGTTCTGCCGGGTTCTCTGCCATGGTTCAGATCACCATGCGGCGCGGGTCCGCGATCAGCGACGCGAAGCGCGTAAGGAAACGCGCGGCATCCGCACCATTCACAACGCGGTGGTCGTAGGACAGGTCGAGCGGGGTCATCGGAACCGGATCCCAGCCAGTGCCGTTCCAGACCGGCACCATCTCGGTCCGCGTGAGGCCGAGGATCGCGACCTCGGGCGGGTTCACGATCGGGGTGAAGGCGGTGCCTCCGATCCCGCCGAGGTTCGAGACCGACATCGAGGCCCCGCCCATTTCCTCGGCCCGGACCTTGCGGGCTTGCGCGCGCGTTGCCAGATCGGCGATCTCCGCCGCGATCTGCCAAAGCCCCTTTCGGTCGGCGTCGCGGATCACGGGAACAACAAGACCGTGGGGCGTGTCGACTGCAATGCCGACATGGACATAGTCCTTGAGAAACAGCGTGTCGCCGTCTGCGGACAGCGAGGCGTTGAAGCGCGGGAACTCCCGCAGGCAGCGGGCCAGCGCCTTGATATGGAAGGCCAGCGCCGTGAGCTTCACACCCCGCGCGGCGGCCTCGTCGCGCAGGCTGTCGCGGAACCGCTCGACCGCCCGCATGTCGGCGCGGTCATGATGCGTGACCTGCGGGATCATCGCGTTGGCGGCACCGAGGTTGGCCGCCGCGATCCGGGCCATCCGCGACGTCGGCTCGGCGCGCACAGGACCCCAGGCGGCGTGATCGACCTGCCAGTAGGCGTTCGCCTTGGCCGTGGACGCGCTGCCGCCGGCCAGATGGCGGTCCACGTCCTCGCGCGCGATCGTCGTGCGCCCCGCGGCGTCTGCGACCTGCTGGAGATCGACGCCCTTCTGTCCAGCATAGGCGCGCACGGCGGGGCTTGCGATCATGTCGGCCATGGGCTTCACCACTCCGCCGAGATGTATTGGGTTTCCATGAACTCCAGCATCCCCTCGTGTCCACCTTCGCGACCGAGCCCCGACTGCTTGGTGCCGCCGAAAGGCGCAGCGGGGTCCGACACGAGCCCGCGGTTGAGCCCGACCATCCCGTAGTCAAGCCTCTCGCAGACCCGCAGCGCACGCTTCATGTTGTCGGAGAAGACATAGGCGACAAGGCCGTATTCGGTGTCGTTCGCGCGGGCGATCACGTCTTCCTCGGAGCGGAAGGTCTGGATCGCTGCAACCGGGCCAAAGATTTCGTCGTGGACGCAGTTGGCCGTCGCGGGCACGTTCGACAGCACGGTCGGCGGGTAGAAGAACCCCTTGCGCGCAGGCACTTCGCCCCCGCATTCGATCCGCGCACCCTTCGCCACCGCGTCGGCGACGAAGGCCGCGACATTATCCCGGGTCTCGGCGTTGACGAGCGGGCCCACATCCACTGTCGGGTCGGTCCCGTCGCCCAGCTTGAGCGCGGACATGCGCGCGACAAGGCGTCGGGTGAAGTCTTCCGCCACGTCCTCGTGCACGTAGATGCGGTTTGCGGCGGTGCAGGCCTCGCCAAGGTTGCGCATCTTGGCCAGCATGGTGCCGTTTACGGCGGTGTCCAGGTCGGCATCCTCGAACACGATACAGGGCGCGTTGCCGCCCAACTCCATCGCGGGCTTCAACACAGTGTCCGCAGCCGAATGCAGAAGCTTGCGCCCTACCTCGGTCGAGCCGGTAAAGGAGATCACGCGCACGCGCGGATCGCGCAGCATGTGGCCCACCAGCGCGCCGGTCTTGCGCGACGGCAGAACGTTGACCAGCCCCTTGGGCACCCCCGCCTCCTCGAGCAGCGGCATGAGCGCGAGCATCGTCAGCGGCGTTTCGGAGGCGGGCTTGATCACCACACCGCAACCCGCCGCAAGTGCGGGGGCGATCTTCCGTGTGCCCATGGCGGCGGGATAGTTCCACGGGGTCACAAGCACGGCAAGCCCCGCGGGCTTGTGCTGGACCAAGATCCGCGCACCCGAGGAGGGGGCGTGCATCAGCAGACCCTCGGCGCGGACGGCCTCTTCGGCAAACCAGCGGAAGAACTCGGCCGCGTAGGCGGCTTCGCCCATTGCGTCGACACGGGCCTTGCCGTTCTCCAGCGTGATGAGCCGCGCAAAGCTGTCCAGCCGGGCGGTCATCAGTTCCCAAGCCTTCCGCAGCACCTCGGACCGCTCGCGGGGCTTGCGGGCGGCCCAGAGCTTCATCGCCGCCTCGGCCGCGTCCAGAGCGGCATCGGCTTCCGCGATGTCGGCCGAGGCGACGGTGGCGATCACCTCTTCGGTCGCGGGGTTGAGAACCGGGAACCGCTCGCCCCCTGTGCCAGCGCGCCACGCGCCATCGATCCACAGATCGGTATGCAGGGCGTCGAAATCGATGTCGATCTTCGTCATCGGGTTTCCTTCCTCAGAGCAGGAGATGGCGGAGAGGCTCTTCAAGACGCCCCGCGAAGCCGTCAACAAGCGCAAGCGCGGCATCCGCAAGTAGCTGCCCGTCGGCCCAGACGAGCGTGACGGTCAGCGCATCCCCACGCCCGCCGACCATAAGCACGGGGGCCCGGTCGGTCCCCATCTCGATCGCGGTGATCCGGCTGCCGCGAAGGTCGCGCAGGATCAGCGCGGGAAGCATCGGACTGGCGGCGGGATCCGTCCGGCCAAGCCTGTCATCCGGATCGGGGTACACACGGTCGGCGCCCCGTCCCGTCACCGCGATGCAGAGGGGGCCCGTCGCGGGCATGGCCGCGCGCAGGCTTGCAGCCGCGAACCCCGCAAGCAGCGCCGTGGCATCGGTGATGCCGGCCGTTTCGGCCGCCCATGTGGCGAACGGCGTGAACCCGTCGCGGAGCGTGCCCGCGGCAAGCCGGTGGGACGCAGGCGCGGACGCGGGCGCGATGAATGCTTCAACATCGCGGGCGTGCACGGGCTGCGAGACGCCTGAGGCCACAAGCCTTGCCATGTCGATCCCGCGTTCAAGCGCGAGCCTGCGGGCCTTTGGCGAGGCAAGGATGCGGCCCTGCGGCGCGGATGCAGGCAAAACGGTCGGGGCGGGTCTGACGATGGCTGGTGCCGTGGCTGGGGGTGCTGCGGCCGGCGCAGGTGCGGCCGGCGCAGGTGCTGCGGGCTGGACCACCAGCGGCGTCCCTCCTGCCTCGGCCCGGGTCCGCCGCATGGGTGCGTCGGGCATCCGGTCCGACAGGATCGCCACTGTCTCGCCCACTGGCACCTCCTCGCCTTCACCAGCAAGCAGGGCCGCGACATACCCCGCTGCGCTTGCGGGGACCTCCATCGTCGCCTTGTCGGTCTCCACCTCGAAGAGCACGTCGCCCTCGGCCACCTTGTCGCCCGGCGCCACGTGCCAGGCCACGACGATGCCCGTGTCCTGGGCCATCCCAAGCTGTGGCATGGTCACGGCGCGGCCCTCCGGTATTGGCCCGGACGACCCCGGGCCTGTGGCGGACACCACCGGCGCGGCGGATGCCGACGCGGCTTCCTGCGGCGTTTCGCTGATCCGCGCGATCACGCGGCCAACCGGAACGTCCTCTCCTTCCGCCGCGCGCACCTCGGTCAGAAAGCCCGCGGCCTGAGCCTCGACCTCCATCGTTGCCTTGTCGGTCTCCACCTCGAACAGCGCTTCGCCCGCCACCACGCGCTCGCCCGGCTTCTTCAGCCAGGCCACGATCTTCCCGGCGTCCTGCGCCATGCCAAGCTGGGGCATGGTGACGTCATGCGGCATGGATCATCTCTCCGGCGCACAGACGGCGGGCGGCCTCGGCAACCCTGTCGGGGGTGGGCACAGTCAGATCCTCGAGAACGGGCGAGAAGGGAACGGGGACGTCCATCGCCCCCATCCGCAGCACTGGCGCGTCAAGGTAATAGAATGCCTTTTCGTTCAGACGGCTGGCGATCTCGGCGGTCACGCCGTAGCTTTGGTGGCCCTCGTCGATCACGATGGCGCGGGACGTCTTCTTAACGGAGGCCAGAAGGGTGGCCTCGTCCAGCGGCACGATCGTGCGCGGGTCGATCACCTCGGCAGAGATGCCCGAAGACGCCAGCGCCTCGGCCGCCTTCATCGCCACCTGAACCATCGAAGAAGTCGCGATCAGCGTGATGTCGCGCCCCTCGCGCTTGACGTTGGCCTGTCCGAAGGGGATCAGGTATTCCTCCTCCGGCACCGGGGCCTTGTCCTGGTACATCAGCTTGTCCTCGAAGATCACGACCGGGTTGTTGTCGCGGATCGCGGTCTTGAGGAGGCCCTTCGCCTCGTAGGCAGAGGACGGCAGCGCCACCTTGAGCCCGGGGATGTGGGCCACCAATGCCTGAAGCGACTGGCTGTGCTGCGCGGCCGACCGGCGCGTGGCGCCAAGGTTCGTGCGCACGACAAGCGGCACGTTCAGCTTGCCACCCGACATGTAGTGCGTCTTGGCCGCCTGGTTGCACAGCTGGTCCATGATGAGGAACAGGAAGTCGCCGAACATGATATCGACGACCGGCCGCGCGCCGGTCATCGCCGCGCCAACGGCCAGCCCCATGAAGCCGGGCTCGGAGATTGGCGTGTCGATCACGCGATCCTTCCCGAACTCCTGCACAAGACCCGAGAGCACCTTGAACGGTGTCCCCGCCTCCGCCACATCCTCGCCCAGGATAAAGACGGACGGGTCGCGGCGCATTTCTTCGGCCAGTGCCTCATTGACTGCCTGGCTCAGGGTGATCTCGCGCATGGTCAGGCTCCGATCCGGGTGGCGTGCAGGACGTCGGTGAAGACGTGCATGTCGACCTCCGACGGGTCGGGATAGGGTGCAGCCTCGGCATAGGCTACGGCGTCTTCAGCATCCTTGCGGATCTGGGCATTCATCGCCTCAATCTCGGCTTCAGCGGCGATCCCTTGCTCCACCAACCACGCGCGCATCCGGATGATCGGGTCGCGCTCGGTCTTCCAGAGGGTTTCTTCCTCTTTCGAGCGATAATAGTCCCGGTTGATGTCGCCCACATGGTGGCCGTGATAGCGATAGGTCTCCAGTTCGATGAAGAATGGTCCCTCGCCGCGGCGCGCACGGGCGACCAGACGCTCGGCAAGCTCGTTCACCGCCAGCACGTCCTGTCCGTCTACCCGGAAGGCCTCGATCCCGAAGGCCTCGGCGCGTGCGGTCAATGACCCTGCGGCGATCTCGGCGGTCTTGGTGTATTCGGAATATCCATTGTTCTCGCAGGCGTAGATCACGGGCAACTTCCAGAGCGCAGCCATGTTCATCACCTCGTACAGGAGACCCTGCGCGGTGGCGCCGTCACCGAAGAAACAGACGGTGACATCGTCCTGGCCAAACAGCTTGGCGCGAAGCGCCGAGCCTGTGGCGATGCCCATCGATCCGCCGACAATGGCATTGGCGCCAAGGTTCCCGTGGCTTTGGTCGGCGATGTGCATCGACCCGCCCTTGCCCCGGCAATAGCCCTCGGCCTTGCCAAGAAGCTCGCAGAACATGGATCTGAACTCGGCGCCCTTGGCAACACAGTGGCCGTGGCCCCGGTGGGTCGAGGTGATCCGGTCGGTGTCGGTCAGCGCCTCGCAGATGCCGACGGCAACCGCCTCCTCGCCCGAATACATGTGGGTGAGGCCCGGCATCCGCGCGGTGAGATACAGCTGGTTCGCCTGCTCCTCGAAGGTCCGGATGCGGACCATCTGGCGGTACATCCTCAGGTATCGCTCCGCATTCGACCGGTCGGCCTGGGGTTCTGGCGTTGCCTTCATGCTCGTCATGTCATCTCGCCTCAAGGGCCGCGGCCGGGGGGGCTACCCCGGCCAGACGGCAGGATATTCAGTAACGGTTGGCGATCGGCAGTTCCTCGGCAGGAAACAGCGAGATGACCTCGCAGCCCGTGTCGGTCACCACCACCTCCTCCTCGATCCGCGCGGCCGAGAACCCGTCGGTCGCCGGGCAATAGGTCTCCAGCGCAAAGACCATGCCGGTCTTGATCTCCATCGGGTGTTGGAGGCTGATCGCGCGGCTGATGATCGGCCGCTCATGCAGCGCGAGGCCAAGCCCGTGGCCGAACTGCAGCCCAAAAGCCGCATCCTCACTGGGGAAGCCGAGGCTCTGGGCGGTTGGCCAGACTTCGGCAACCTTGTCGGTCGTGACGCCCGGCTTGATCATGGCGATCGAGGCGTCGATCCATTCCCGCGCCTTCACATAGGCGTCGTTCTGGGCAGGGGTGGCGCGGCCGATGTTGAACGTGCGGTAGTAACAGGTCCGGTAGCCCTGATAGGACTGCAGAATGTCGAAGAAGGCCTGGTCGCCCGGGCGGAAATAGCGGTCGGTGAAGTTGTGGGGGTGCGGATTGCAGCGCTCGCCGG
>ERZ887849.3137-NODE-3137-length-12734-cov-59.974130_pt1 | contig 12734 bp, 13 predicted proteins | sample MGYA00521267_ERZ887849 | MGnify/ENA primary metagenome ERZ887849 (study PRJEB32303, sample SAMEA104408601) | aquatic metagenome | biome: Brackish water; feature: Pelagic; material: water | place: Baltic Sea | collected 2014-06-06T16:11:00 | depth 2,863 m ... | reverse complement strand
TAAAACGTCTATCGCATATTTCACAACTATATTCATTTTGAGAGTCTGTGGTTTTGATTCCAGCATTAGATAAATGTTTTAGAGTGATCATATGGCGTTTATAATCATATCTTTTATAGGTAGTAAAATTACATATCGAACAAATATAATGCTTATTTAATGCAAGATTTTTATGTTTCCTAGTTGTCAAATGTTTGTTATAGTCCTTTTTATTATCAGTATCATAGTTACAAAAGTCACAAGTATATTTCAAAATCATAGTATAGAGTGTATAAACAAAATAAAACTCCTAAATCTAAAAAATCCCAAAAAATCCCCCGAAAAAATCCCCAAATTATGTTATATATTATTGGTTATTTTACATGTATTATGGTAATATATAATATTATTATTCATTTCATATGGTAAGGGGATTTTTCGTAAAAGAACGCATCATTTCCTTACCTAATGCAGTCAAATTGGGTTATTTCTCTATATATTTTATATACATTATTGGTAATAGTTTGCAGCATTCGTTTTTGCGCGAAAGAACGCATCATTGCCTTACCTACTGCAGCCAAAAATGTGGATTTCGCTATATAAAATATTTGCATATTTAGTGACAATTTCTCAAGTGCGCTTTTTGTATTTTTGTCCAAAAATGTCCAGAAAAATGTCCAAAATGTCAGGGCCTGGTTGGGCCAATGAAAAAAAAACGTAGGTAAGGCATTCTATTATGTAAAATTGGAAATTGCTGCATTATGATAAGAAACTGAAAAATGCAGTTTTTTTGCAAAATCTCAATTGGATATTTCAGTTTTGGACAAAAATTTTTGTCCATTTTCAAAATGTTTATCCGTTTATTTTTTTCTCGGCGTTTTTTTAGTTAGGATCTTTTGACTAACACTGCATATTTCATATAATTAGTAGTGTAGGTTGTATTATATTACCTATTATGATGTAGTATAATATAATATGTTATATTGATATATCGTTGCGCTCTAAAAGAGCGTTTTCGCTCCTAAAAGAGCGTTTTTTTGTTACGATGTTATTACCATTCATATTATACAATATCAATTTGCACACCCAGTATGCTAAGTGGCTTTTTTGTTATCATTTTGTTATCATTGTTACTTACTCGTAACAAATATTATAATACATATATAATAATATCATCATATATGCAAGTGTATATTGATATAATTGTTAAGTGGGTTTTTGTTATCATGCTGCATAACAACAGCGATAATACATTCTAATATATACTATAATATATGCTATTTGGGTAACAGCAATATATACTGCATATAAATGGGTTTTTTGTTATCATTTTTCAAAAATGTCCAGAAAAATGTCCAAAATCTCAGGGCCTGGTTGAGCCAATGAAAAAAAACGTAGGTAAGGCATTCTAAACTGTAAAATTGGTAATTGCTGCATTGTGGTGTTAAAGTGAAAATTGCGACTTTTTTGCAAAATATTTTCTGTACTTTTCAGTTTTGGACATTTATTTTTGTCCATTTTCAAAATGTTTATCCATTTATTTTTTAATCGGCGTTTTTTACTAACACATCTATGATATACTATCTCATATCCTCACTGGACAAAATTGTATTTTGGGAAAAATCCCCAAAAATCCCCAAAAAAATCCCCAAAATATGTTAAGCAAATATTCATATTTTACAACATAAACGGGTTGTTATATTTTTATATCAGTAAAACGTGGTAAGGGGATTTTTACGCGAAGAACGCATCATTTTCTTACTTACTGCAGCAAAAACCGGTATATTTTGTATATAATATATTTGCATACGAAGAGCTGTATTTTTCAGTGCGCGTTTGCGCGTCAAAACGCATCATTGCCTTACCTACTGCAGCCAAAAACATGCTATTTCGGGGTCAAACGTATATTCTAATTGCCTAACAAAAAATGTCAATGCGTTTTTGTATTTTTGTCCAAAAATGTCCAGAAAAATGTCCAAAATCTCAGGGTCTGGCTGGGCCAATGAAAAAAAAACGTAGGTAAGGCATTCTATTATGTAAAATTGGAAATTGCTGCATTATGATAAGAAACTGAAAAATGCAGTTTTTTTGCAAAATCTCAATTGGATATTTCAGTTTTGGACAAAAATTTTTGTCCATTTTCAAAATGTTTATCCGTTTATTTTTTTCTCGGCGTTTTTTTAGTTAGGATCTTTTGACTAACGCACCATATTTTGTATTTTTAGGTTAATTGATTGTGGTATATTACCAATTATGCAGGTGTAATATACCTTGTTATATTATGAGAACACAAAATGTGCAACCATGCTCTAGAAAATTGATCACAAAAACAAACATATGGAATGGTACAATAATATCGTACCACTAACATTATGGATGACTCAACCAGTACATCAGTACATCCGACATTGCAATCCGTATTCAAGCTTCGTGTCAAGCCATGTCAGTACGTTCGCGGCAAGACTGAAGAAACATTAAACGAGATCCTCACAAGGTGGGAAGAGAACCGCTTCGTGGAAGAAATTGAATATGCAGATGACAATATTTCCGATAATAATGATGATGTAACGACACACCTATTGGAGATTGTGGTTACAAACAAAAGCCTCCTAGAGACAGAGATGTGGAAATACAGAACACAGACAAAGTTTCATGGCCAAACGGAGGTGAATGTCCACATATTATCTAGCAAGAGTGACGATTTCACCAACGTCCACACATATATCAACAATATATCTAACGCGAGAACTCGTTCTGACCTGCCTAATATACTTATTATATGCTATCATCAAAAACGGGTTTGTACTGATTTGATTCAACTTTGTAATACGTTCGGTGGTCTCTATCATACCGTTCTCTTGCCTAATATGAAAAAGAAGCATACGCTCAAGTTGCATATTTCTTTTGACGAACCCGACGCGAACTTGTCAGTCACGCACACCTTCCTCAAACGGGTCGTACCATTTGTACGCAATCGTTTCGTCACTGGTATACTTTTCATCACAGCCACACCAATTCAGCAGTTTTGGGATATGCTGGCGAAAGTAGGCATTTCCCAGCTACTGAATGTGAATAAAAATATATCGCCCGATGTATTTGTTCACGACTATCAATTTTATAGATCGTTTGAGGACCATTCAATAGACTTGCACGACAACCCAACTCAAAACCCATTGTCATATATTATGTCATTGTTCTGTCCTAGAGCTACGAATGGGTCCATTTTCGCGCCGAAAATAGATGAACGATCTAGACGGATAATATTTGCTCCCGGACACATTTACACCAGCAAAACGGGGGTGGGATCTCATGACGAGCTTGAGAACTTCTTTGTTTTGCGTAATTATACCGTTCTGAAACTAAATGGCTCGTTCAAGGGATTCATTTATCCAGATTCCACTCAGGTTTCGGTTACAGATTACAATTTGAAGCATGGTATTGTTGGTGAGTTACGCGAGACATTGCGCCATTGGTCAGAGAACAACCCAACAACGCATTTAGCTATAACTGGCTATTTGATCGTTGAACGGGGAGTGACATTCAACACCATCAACTTCAACTTTACTGACATGATAATATCAGCATACCATCTTAAGAGTATTGCGAAATTGATACAAATAGTGGGTCGTGGGTCTGGAGGAAAACAGTACGTAGATCAGATGACGGTGCACTGTCCAAGTGACGTGTTCAATGCAATCAATACCTTCAATGAACGATTGCGATCAATATTATCTATCAATCCAAACCTGTTTAATCGTACGGATTTCTCTTTAAATGAGAACCGAATTCCAGTGAAAGGTACCTTTATCGACGACACTGTGTTTGCAGATATCGTCGAGTTGAAGCTCAAACACAAATCCGGATACAAATCGCTAATTCATCAACATCTTGTTATGGCGTACAGCAATGAACAGATCAAACTCGACGACAAGAATAATACTCGTTTCAATTTCGCGAATAGACGATTGAATGGCGTCAGAATGTATACAGCAGGACAAAAAGTAGAATCCCGCCGGTACAAGCAGTTCAATGAGGCACACGACCGATTTGGCACCCCCGCGCAGGCATGTGAGGCAGACGAATACAATATCGACTTCGTGAAGGACAGATACGAGTACAATGGTTTCATCAATGAACCACGCACATTTTGGATAACATATAAGGTGCCGCTTGGTGAAAATGCATCATCAATTAAACCATATAATACAAAATAATAAGACAAACAGAATATTACAATTTACATATCTTCAAACGCATATATTAGGTAGAACTAGATTATTCGTAAAAATATATAATCAATTTTTTACATACAAAGTGAGTTGTCATAATACAAGCCATAATATGACAACAAAAATAATGAAATTATTCGAACATGGATGCGCTTCCAACCTCGTCAGCAACGGGACTGAACGACGAAGTCACATATTCACCACCCTTGGTAGCACCGAGGGGGGCCATTTGAGAAACAACCTCCTCTTCAAGCGAAGTAGTCTTGGGAGGGTTCATTTCCTTCATCTTGGCATCCTTTTTTCGCTGGCTAGGAGTGTATTGAGTAACTATTTGCACACCAGTCTTTGCAGCGCTGCGACGCAAGAGCTCGTATGCCGCAAACAAAGAGATCGCGGCCAATACGGGGTTCGCATTCATGAAAAGGTACACAACCACAGCCAATACCGCCACCATACCGACAGAAGTATCAACCAAGTTGGCCACCATGCGAGGAGTTTCGATGGGCAACACCGCATACAAAATAAACACAACGGTGACGACTATTTCAGGCATAGACATATTTTTGAACGTGGACACAAGTTTCATATTATAAAGAGTTCTATATACTATATAGTGGATTATTTTTCACAAATATAGGAAAATTGATTGTAAACACTCCCTAAATATTAGAAGTATATATACGACCATGCAGAAAGCAAACTCATTTAAAAAGAAGCAGTTCGTCCAAAAAACGAAATTAGAAGAAGGACCCACATTGACCGATGAATACAAAGAACAAATATGCGCCGAATCCTATATTGGCAAAAAAGGATACACAATACCGAAGAGTGCTTTATCCCAACCAGATATGGGCCATTTGATGACGGAATTGATTGTGAAGCCCGAAGTGCCCGGAATCCAATATGGACCCCAAGAGTCAGGTGACGCCATGTTTCCGGTATTCCGCGAAAATGCAAATAAAATATACATACCACGGTTCTACGGAATACATCGATACGGACAGCCATCGCGAAGTGAACTCACCGATGGCGATACGGTCAATGTCGCCTTTTCAAAAGAATTGCGCGACTATCAAAAATTAATCGTCGGCAAATACATAGACCATATTGCAGTAGAACGAGGGAATGGTGGAATATTGGAAGTGCCGTGCGGTAGGGGGAAAACCGTAATGGCGCTTGATATTATATCAAAAATGAAAAAGAAGACCCTTATTATCGTGCATAAAGAGTTCTTGATGAACCAGTGGATAGAGCGCATAGATGAGTTCTTACCCGGGGCACGCGTAGGAAAAATCCAGGGACAAGTCCATGACATAGAAGACAAAGACATTGTAATCGGAATGGTCCAGACCATGTATAACAAGCCATATTCATCGGGTTCGTTTGACAGTTTCGGATTAACGATTATAGACGAAGTGCACCGCATTGGCAGCGAACAGTTCTCCCAAACACTGTGTAAAGTATTGACAAAGAATATGTTAGGTATATCGGCGACAGTGGACCGCAAAGACGGTCTAACCCGAGTATTGTATATGTTCATCGGTGAGAAAATCTATGAAGAGAAGCGCGAATCCGACGACCCAGTATGTGTTCGCGGTATACAATATGTAACAAAAGACGAAGAGTTCAATGAAGTGGAAACGGATTACCGTGGAAATCCCAAGTTCAGCACGATGATTACCAAATTGTGTAGTTACGGACCGAGGAGCGAGTTCATTGTCCGGGTAATCGGAGATATGTTGGAAGAACACCCCGACAATCAAATCATGATATTGTGTCATAATCGCTCGCTATTGACATATTTGCACGGTGCAATCGAAACCAATAAATTGACAACCGTCGGCTATTATGTGGGTGGTATGAAACAGAAAGACCTGCAAGAAACGGAGACAAAGCAGATCGTCTTGGCCACATATGCAATGGCGGCAGAGGCGCTGGATATCAAAACGCTTTCCACTCTCATCATGGTCACGCCAAAAACGGACATAACCCAATCAGTCGGTCGCATATTGCGTGTAAAACATAACAATCCATTAATAGTGGATATAATAGACAGTCACGGTATATTCCAGAATCAATGGACGAAACGGAAGAAGTTTTATCGCCAATGTGGATACAAAATCCATAGCATTTTATCAACAAAATACACAAAAATGAACATAGATTGGAAAAATAGTAAAGAATGGAAGTGTTTATTTGACCCGAAAAAAGGAAAAACTGCCGATCCTGAAGACAATAATATACAAAAGGGCAGTTGTTTAATCAATATAGCTGGGCTATAGTGGTCCGGTATATCTAAAAATACAATTTATTTGTTATTGCGACTTGTGCGACGACGGTACGTGCGCGATTTTTTATAATGTCGGGGTTTCTTTGGGTTTCCGCCCGTATTTTCATCAATATTTTTTATCATCAAACACATGTCTTCACATAAATCATGACGCTTAGAGAATCCATATCTTTCGTAAAATGAAATGGCGCTATCAACCGATCGCAATCTGATTTGTGTCATGAAAAGTGCATTGCATATGTTGTCTATTTCTTTCATCAATATCTCTCCCCCATATTTTATACCAATATGACTGCATATAACATCAATGTATATTGAATTAGTCTTATCATTGAACTGTATCAACGCAAACCCGAAAACGCTACCGTTTGGTAATAAATCCCCGGGAGAACCAACCGCAACTATAGCATCTACTTTCTTGAAAGAATCCGTTATGTAATCTTTACTCAATCCTTCACATAAAAAATCGTTTTCTACTTTTGATTGTATAAGTCCCATTGCATTTTTATACGTATTGTTTTTGTTTTTGTTTTTGTTTTTGTTTTTGTTTTCGTCTTCATCATTTGGATATACATCGAAGTTAGCGCTTGTAAGCAACATTTTGATGTCGTTTATTTCGGGGGTTGTTTTATTGAAATATATGTGTGTTTTGGTCTTTATTTTTTTTGCGCTATAACGGCGTCTAGTGGTCTTAGATGATTTTATACTTTCTTTACTTTTTTTACTTTTTTTACTTTTTTTACGTTTCATGGTTTCGAGTTTGCTCAACATTTTCTTCTGCGAATCTCCTCCTGCCATGGAATGGTATTGGTATGTGGCACCACCGGTGGTTCTTGTGAGGTCGCCGCTCAATATAGAATTGTTCGTATCTCCTAATGGAATCATATACAGTATGCAAAGATATATTTCAAATATGATAATTCCATTCGTCCAATAATCCCGCCGCAAATATGTTGCTGACGGTCGGTTCTTGAAACCCCTTCCCTAAAAGTTCTCGGTTCTCCCGAATAATACGCATTTTGGTATCTTGTCCTACATACGGACTGGATAACACTATGAGAAGGTCTTGTTGTTGTAGTTTTTTTCCAAATAGTTCGGGAGACCAATTATCTTGCGAACGCAGTGGTATTTCGCAATGTCCGGCTCTGGTATCATTATTGAGAAAGTAGTCGTATGGCTGATATCCATTCCTTACCCCGAAGACAAACAGCTGATATAATAAGAATAAAAGCGACATGATAATGTATGTGAAACAAATAAATCATCATGTAATCATCAATTTTCTGTATTTACTTGTATGATGGACTAGTAAACAATAATAATCCGTGCACAACTATGAAAACAAACCCTAATATCATGGCTAATAATTTCATTATATTATTCGGAATAACTGATATACCCCATAAAATAAGAGGTAAACCGATACCAAATAATAGAGCAGTTGTACCAATGAGCCAACGGTTAACAGGAGTATTATTAGTTCCTATATTCACGTTATCCAATGTTGTTACAAACGTTTCATAATGATACTGGAAAATAGCAATTATCAATACAGATAATACGGTAGTTATCGCCGCCCAATGCATTATGTCATCCGAAAGAAATAAGAATACACATATTAGAATAAGCCATATAACAGATGTCAATGCATAATACATAAGTTTGTATGGTTTGTTATCCATACCAGAAATGTGTCCGATGACCGCACTATTTATATATGCAGGCACGGCAAAATTGATAGACACTAAAAGCACGATACTTACGAGCACCGATGTTATGGTATGGTAAGTATAATTACCCGAGCTGAGACCGCCAATGTCACTTTTAACCGCAACCATATTTTTATCATCAGTATCTTCGTTGGTACCAACCAGTTCACACTCGTATGCACCATCTTCCATACCTTCTTGTGTCCCAAAAATACGGTTGTATACAGATTCGATGAATGAGCCATTTTTCACTGGACTAGACTGCATATTCGCCATGGATTCTTTGAGATCACCTTCTGGTTCATCAAGTTTGATGACTTGTGTGCTGAGCGGAGCAACGAGAGAGAACAATTTCGTTTCTTGCGCCAAAGTTTCTTCTATGAATCCAGCATTCATATCATCAATCGTAATCGGCTTCATAAAAACAAACACATTGTGGTTGCGCGAAGCATACCGAAAACATTTCTTCTGGTCGGGTATAACATCATTCAAATCTAAGTTCACAATCTTTTCATTACCATATTTGGACATCAACTGCTTTCCTAAGTCTTCATTCTTCATGCGACTAATATATTTCTTCATGTGTTTAGAATGAGTGTTTGCGTCAAAAGAGCGAGCAATAATCATATGCATCATTTCGTCGAAAGAGTTTTTCTCTTGTCCAACGTCTCTTTTCAAGAAAAAACACGTGTATACTTTGTTCGAATCAATATTATTTTCGTGTTCTATAACCAGCTCGCCTGCAACATCGTCGGGCATACCCATGACGTTATTGTGTAATGTCCCATAAATATAGGCTTTGGTCGCTCTATATGACGATGGTTTGATGCCATTATACGAAAAGTTGTTGGTTTTACTGGGAAAATTAATCTTGAAAAAGGCGTCTTTTCCGTATATATGTTCTCCTTCTACCGGTATTTTTTGAATAAGTTTATGTGTCATTTCAAACCGGGTTCCGTTAGTATGCTCGCGAACATCATATGAGTGAATATCAACGCTGGTGTAATTATATTTCAGTTTTTCATCATCAATATTCCTTTTGTCATTAGGATCAAAATATGACATATTATATTAAATAGGGTATAATATATCATAACAAAAAATAAATGAAATAGGTCTCTAAAGTGCCGGAATATACTGGAAGAGGTTATTTTCATATTTCGTTACGCGGAATGAATCATTGTATCCTTCCACGAAGACATTGTCTCCATTCATAATGTCATCACACCCATATTCACTCGTGCAACTTTTACCATTGACACTGAGTGGTAGTTTGGTGCTCAAGTTTCCGGTATTAGACATGGTATAATATTGCCATTTGTCTCGGCCGGTCATTGAACGGCGGCCCATGAGGGGTAAAATCATATCGTCACCGACGTTTTGTGAACGCGTAAGAATGCCGACTTGCTGATATTCAGACGGCACCCCGCGTGTTTGCATGTTGATTGGAATGCCACCTCGTCCTTCGACTGGCACATGCGGGTCTTTCATTGGTGGATAATATGGGTCACTCATTCGGTCTTTCGGGACAGAGTTGCTAGAAATAATCAATGTTCTGGGCGAGTCTGTCTTCAATGATTGCTTCGTAGTGATATATTGATACGCCAAGAATGCAATAACGGCTAAAAATCCTAACAATACAACTAATGTTATGTTTTCAATACAGAACACGCCGGGTGCACATTTTTTTAATCGTGGGGCCATTGTATAGAATACGTTTAGAAAAATATGCACATATATAGTATAATGAAACACGGAGGAGCAGCAATCGACGTAGGAGCATCTGGGTGTGTATTTCGCCCATAAAGGTGGCATCGCCCATAAAGGTGGAACCACCTGTAAATATGGCTTCTTTGTCCACAGTTGACATGAACTCGCCTATAATAAGTAAGTCTATGTCAACGATTGATTCAAGTTCTAAGGCGCGTTCAAAGAGTGGAACAAGAAAACGATGCCCCAATGGTCAACGATGGAATAACAAAACAAAAAAATGCGAACAAAAGTCGGTTTCATTGTCTAAGAAAATGAGTATTTTTACAAAATTGGTCACGAAAAGCGAGTTCAAAAAGCGTTGTCCCAATGGTGAACGATGGAACAGCAAAACAAAAAAATGCGAACCTAAAACAAAAGTAAACTCGTCAATGAAAATCAAGTCATCTAAGAAGAAGTCATCAAAAACACGTGCATAAAAAATATATTTACATGATAATACTAATATATTTTTATTCAAAATCCCGTTTTACTTTTGCGGGATGTCTCGATTGAGGATAACGGAACACTTCATTGAAATGCGCTCCTCCAACTAAAAACGATTTGCCCGCTTCGGAAAACACTTCGGGAATATCTTCTGTAAATGCAGTATACACCCCGGTGCTGCGTTTGGCAACGGATTCGGTTTTCAAACGAACACAATTAAAACATTTACGATTGATAGTCGGGTGCCAATCATTAATGGGAGTTCCCAATATGGGTTCCACATATTGATTTATAAATGCAATTGTTTCGCTAACATATGTGCTGGTTGAGAACCAAGGAAACCATAATATAATATCAATCACCAAATATAATAAGAAAAAAGGAATGTATAGTAAATATAGAGCGAGGGTCAATACATAGAATAAGATGCAATAAGGTAAATTAACAATCATCTTGGTGGCACATATAACATAACGAAAAACGAACTCACCGATGGAGATAAACACATCAGTAAGACTTGTAAAACCAATTACACTGGCTTGCCCAACGGCATATATTTCGGACGCGATACCACATAATATTGCTTCAAATGATGCATGTAAGTTCCGCGCCCGATTCGGTATTGTTCCTAAAAAACAAACTATTTTGCGAAAGTCTATGAAAAAATTATATATACCAGTAGCAAGATTGACTAAAAAGTTGTACGGCCATGTAAACATGCTCCATAGCCATGATACAAAACTCATAATATATTCAACAGTAGTTATATTATGCGGGGAATATTTTTTCATATTATGCGGCAGCGCAATTTTTGGGATCACCGTAACACGAACCCGAATGGACCTTATCTGGATGACGGGCTTGAGGGAAATTGAATACTTCGCCGAAGTGACGTGTTCCGTTAACAATTTGTTTGAGTGGTTTGGTGACAATCTCTGGTATTTCTTCGGTGAATACCTTGTGTGTGCGTTCTCCTTGGTTCGCAATGGCGGAACCCTTAAGGCGAGCGCAAGTAAAGCAGCCGTTCATTATCCAATCGGGATATTGTATATATTCATACATAAAGTCAAAAAATGCTTCTTCATATGGATATAAATCTAACCCAAACATGTAGAAAACGAACAATATTGGTGCAACCGAAATCAAATACAATACATGTTTGGATACTTCAATAATATAAAAGATGAGACACCACCATAAATTGATGAAAAACTTGCCAATACATTTGATGCGGGTGGAAATATATTCGCTAATATATCCCGCAATATCGGCAATGGATTCCACGCCCTTTGCACTGGCAACACCTAATGCGACAAACTCTTTGGCAATGCCCGTAAATATTTCATTGAACCCACGTTGTATATTATACAGCCGATTTGGAAACGTGCCTAAAGCACACATGATTTTTCGTATAGTAGAGACTAACCACGTTATCCAATCAAATGGCTGTAGAATAGGACTAATGATCCAATTACTAACAAACTCAATTGCCTTGCGAATAGGGTATAATACGGCATTTATTGCGCTGGAAACAGCACGACTAATCATTCGCCATATCCATCCAAACATAATATCAATAAAATAGTTTTGTATATTGTATTGATAGATTTACTTGCCGAAATAGTGGTAGTTTATTCGGGCTTCTTTGCGTATTTTTCATACTTTTGCATAAATCCTTCCGCGCGGTTCAAGAATGACTCGAGTTCGGTAATACCGGTGAGGATATTCTTTTGACTTGTTTGAAGGTCACCTAGTTCTTTTTCTAAGTCCTTCACCTTTGATTCTTTGGAGGCAACGAGCTTATCGGTGGTGGACTTTGCGTCGTTGATGATTTCATCAGTGTCTGCACCGGTCATATCGGGTATTTCCATTTCGGTTGCGTCTTCATCTGCAGAGGGCATATCGTCCATTGTGTTGTTTTCATCATCGCCATCGGCACCTTCTTTGAAGCCTTCCATCGCGTTTTTAATGCCGTATTTGAAGAGGTGGGTAGCACATAATGCAATTGCTAAAACAACAATCATATTCTTGCTGAAGAACGTGGTTAAAAACCCGACTAAAAGAAGGACGACAATAGACATGTTATCGCCCTTGGTAGCGAACACGACACTGTCAATGATTGCAAGTAAGAGTAAGAAATAGAGAACCGCACGGTTTTTCAAGATTGGGGAAATCTTAAGCGAAAACTTGCTGAGTGCTTTTGTGGAGAAAAATGGGAACTTTGCCATATTATCGTTATACTATATCATATAACGATAAAAAAACTCAATCACATATTTACAATTTCACATATTTACAATTTCACATATTTACAGTTTCACATATTTACAG
>ERZ887849.3125-NODE-3125-length-12784-cov-9.917354_pt1 | contig 12784 bp, 16 predicted proteins | sample MGYA00521267_ERZ887849 | MGnify/ENA primary metagenome ERZ887849 (study PRJEB32303, sample SAMEA104408601) | aquatic metagenome | biome: Brackish water; feature: Pelagic; material: water | place: Baltic Sea | collected 2014-06-06T16:11:00 | depth 2,863 m ... | reverse complement strand
ATGAGGAGGCTTAAATAATACAATCGTTTTAATTTTATGGAGTGTCCGGTGTGTTACCAAGAACACACTGAATATAAACTCAATTGTGGACATTCTTTTTGTTATCAATGCATTTCTCATTGGTACCAAGAATATGAATCGCGCACATGCCCAATTTGCCGCAAAGATATATTTTTTGATACGAGGGAAGTTCATGTAGATTGTGAACGTAACTCGTCAATTGATGATTATTTACATTTTCATGAACTATTGGACAAGTATAGGGGTCTACATATAAAAGATGTAGAATACCTAAGCTGTCAGACTTGGGTTAGAAAAGTAATAGAATATAGAGCTAAGAATCCATCTTACACTAAATACATCTTTCATGGACTTCAAGGAACCCAAAAAACGTGTTACCAAAAACGACAAGAAAAACAAGAAGCAGGTGTATTCGCAAAAGTGTCTACGCCTCAAGGCTGAACTTTTGGAGAAGCAAACTCAAACCAGAATGTTGAAACAGGAACCACGATAAGTATTATAAAGGCTGCTGCAAAGGGTAGCATCTTACTTAAGGTTTTGAAAACAATATAGATCAACTAGAAGTGATGGCTCCTTATTATCCACCCAACGCTCATTATTCGCAGATGGATGTCAGTGATTATGACGAAGATCACATTTTCGCATTCATCGGTAAGACTGGAAAGCGTTTCTACTGGTTGACCAGGTTTCTTGAACTTGATTACCTCTGGTATGACAAGGAGAGGAAAGTCGTAGAAATGTGGGGACCGTATCACGCTCACGTCAACAATCAATCCGAACATGTCATCAGATGTGAATTGGATTTTTTCCAACCTAAGTTAGAGAAGAGTTCTTCAATTTCTAAAGATGAGTGTGTACAAGCGACCACTGCCCAGGCATAGGGTGCATCACGCACCTGGTTCTTACCCAAAAGCCAATCCACCTGAGGGTAGTGTGTTGCACAGTATACTCACCCCATCCGATACAAAATATTTTAACTGTGTACGCGGACCGGTGTACAAGCAAGATGACTATCTTAAGGGATTGAAAAAAAATAACAAGGAAATGGGTATTCCTTACAAAGACCCACAACTACCAGAATATACCCACGTTCCTACAGTGGAACGTGTCAAAGAACCTGAACTCACTTTTGTGGATAGGGTTTATATGAAAATGAGAATTCTTAAAAATGGAACGGTGCGGATAAAGTTGGATCCCTCCTTTGCTATACTATACGAGAAATACTATAGTAAAGGTAAAACACCACCTCAAAAAAATGTAATTCAGGCTTATAAGTCTATGGGTTTCAGCAATGAGTTTCTGGAAAAAATAAAAAAGGGTTTTGCTAAAAATATTGAACAACAAAAACGAATTGAAAAGGTGATAGATAAGGTGTTCAACAAAGAACCTATGAAAAAAACGAAAAGGAAAAAGAAGGAAGAAGAACCTGTGGAGGTAATTGAAGAACCCGTGGAAGATGTTGAAGAGGAAGAAGACGACGAAGAAGATCCCCCGCCAGAGGATGAAGGGATGGATGTAGAACCCGTGGAGGAGGAGGACGTTGAAGAACCTGTGGAGGAAGAATACTTTTCAGACTAATTACGCTTCATAGGTGAAACTCTAACTCCCAATGATCGGAGTGAATGTCGTTTTTCCCGCGAAAGCTCGGTATCTGGATCTCTCTGGTATTCCAACCATATAAAAAGATCTGGTGTACCGTCTATTTCTGAGAGTATATTAAGATGAGTGTGTTTTCTGTGAAAATCATTTAATCTGGTAAACATTGTAATCCAATGATCTTCCGAAGGACATACCCACTCATCTTTATTTGAAGGGTCTTCTAGATAGTCAATAGCACGGTTTAAGAATATATCGTAATATTCGTTGTAATCATAGTCCCTAACTTCATTCAATGGTGGATCAACTAATAATTCCAATTCAATCAATTCTATTGGAAAAGCCCATTGTATCATTTCAATCGCGTCGGTGCTTGACATGATATACCGTATCATATCTGCAGTTAGCAAACTACGTTCCCGTTTTTTCTTATTCCTATTGTGGTGTTTACGGTTTACGTTAAGATATTCCTCCCTACAAAGTTCAAAAGAATTTTCTATAATCACTTCTTGAAGTTCAATTGGTAACGCATCCCATAAAGTTTGTTGACTCATCTCTCCCTTGAATTTTGTATAGATAATATTTTTGACAGCCTAAGTCGTGAAGACTTTCACCTAATAAATTACTTTAAAATGTTCATCATCCACGTCACCGTCGGCAACCTCATCCTCGAAAGATCCACCTTTTGGAATCTAAAAGAAGCATCAAATTACGCACGTGAAGCTGCCAACAATAAAATTTGGGAGTTTGGTGACAATCAAATCTACTACGGAGACGTTCAAGCTTTTGTTTACAAGCCAAAGTTGTGTGTAACTTCTGATCACATTGATGAACATATTCTTTCTTTCTCTCCTTCCAAAAGAAATCGCCGTAATGTCATGCGACCAGCACGTGGTTAAAATACAACTTGAGATTACACAGATGCTCTACATGGCTTGGCATTTTGCGCAACAAGAAGATTATGTTGCACAAAATGCACCACTAACTAAGGATGGAACTCGTCGCGGCTACAAGCCTGCTCACCCCAAGCATCCCATGACTATGTGGGTTGCAACGAGTTTGGAAAACTATATGTACGCGTGTAAGATTGGTATTGCACTCACCCTTGAGTACACGCGTAGATATGGAAAAATACACACATGTGCGAGACACCTCATGTGGCTTTGGGACAATCACCCTTCCCACTTTGAAGAGAGGCGTAGTGAGAAGGCATTTTACTCCAAAGAGGGTATACCCGAATGTATGCCCGAACAGTATTGGTCAGATAATGTGGTGGATGCTTACCAAATGTACTATATGATGGAAAAAATGAGTTTTGCTAGATATAATGTAAAGGGCTGCGAAATAAGTACATCTTCTCGGGTCTTCTAATTGGTTCTTCAGTGTATCCAAATTCTTTGAGTATTCGAGGTACTATACTGTTTTCATAGTCAATTAGTTCTACCAATATTGTTGGTAAGTTTTTGGTTATTACTTTCTTCGCACCCTCTAAAACCTGTGGTTCGTGACCTTCTACATCTAATTTTATAAAAGACACCTTACCTTGATCATGGTAGACATCATCCAAACGACGGCATGTAACCTCTATTTTATTTGAATGATTTGTACCATGAATAGAAGTTCCACCATAATTTCGCAATCCTGTGATTTTGACTGTATTTGGTAGATACATATTGACATTTTCGGAATTATTTGAAAGTGCTACAGGTATCGAGTGTATTTCATGTTTCAATTTGTTGTTTTCAATATTTAGTTCTACTATTTTATGAAAAACAGGTTCAAAAGCATACACAGGACCATAATCTGAAAACATCAGGGAGTTGTACCCAATATTTGCTCCTATGTCAAATATCTCAGTGCCAGGTACGTAATATTTTTGAACATCTTCCCTCATCCACCCATCCCACTCATGACCTGCGTTTATAGTTGGACCTATATACTCATCATCTGCTATTGTAAATACGTTATATCTACCGTTGTTTATACATTTCACAACAAGATTTATATGACTCATGCGATATAATCGTCATTATACTTTAAATATAACTATTATACGATGAAGATTGGAAAAATATATGGACGAAATTTTCACACAGAACATTTAGGTCTAGATGAGGGTGATGGTACACCCTGGCAGAAATGTGGAGAACTTACAGAACCTTCAGATCTGTGTACAATTTCCGCAGATCTGGATACTTACGTTACCTGGCCAGGTTGGACTAGAAGAATAAAGGAGATTGACGGAGAGGATTGTAAAATTCAACTTTACGTATCAATTGATACGTCGGATATACACCCGGATATAATTAAACTTATGAAAGAATTATTTGTAAAAGTTTACGTTCCATACAAATATATGGAAAGTATTCTGACCAAACACGAAATTAATTGTGAATATTTGGAATGGACATGTCAGTGGAGAGCCAGAAAAGAAATAGTTTTTCCTCCCAAAATAAGAAATCCAGAAGAAATTATATTTTTGTATACCGATTATAATGATGATCGTACAGATATTGTAAATATGACAAAAATGTTTTCAAAAATTTTAAAGGGGACGAAACATTTTTTAATTGTTCGTTCAAATATGTGCGATAATATAGTAACAGGTCCAAATATTAAATTCACTAATGAAATAATGTATGGTGACATTCTTTCTAAACTATACGCAATGTGTGATTATGTAGTTACTTTCACAAAAGGACCGGGTACATGGTGCAATGATATACTGTCAGCGCAGTATTTTAATAAACCTATAATCGCACATGATAAAGGTTCTTTTAAAGAATTAAAAGATTCATCATGGATTACTCTCGCATCTAACGAGGTACATCCAAAATATACCCAAACTAAAATAAGAAATAAAATGGATGTAGATTATGAGAAAGTTTATTACGGAACGTGGTGGGAAATTGACTATGAAAAGGCTGAAGAAACTATTAGATCTTTAATAAAATCTTGAGACAAAGTTAGTTAAAACTTAAATCTGTATACTAAAAAAGATGTTTAGTCTCTCAGCTAAATTACCCGTAGCTCCTCCGGTTACCATTGAGAAAAAAGAGAGAGTATACCACCCAAGGACATATAGTGATTTTGTAAAGAGTGTCAAGAATAATGAACTTCCGAGAGTTGTCGTAAAACCTAATCAAAATCTCGCCGTCTATGATGATGACGAGGGAAACTACGGAGACACTCAAATCGTTCAAACTGAACAGCTTTGGCAAACCCTTATGGAAAGCGATGCAAATGTTATGATTGATATGACTCCACCTACTTCCCTACTTGATTACCTGTCTACCTTTTTCCTAATTGCTCTCGCCTTTTTCCTGTTTCGTGGTATGTTTAGTGGACAAGGTGGTCAAAATGGACCTATGGGTAATCCTTTCCTAAAGAATAAGGACTTTAAAGCGGAGGAAGATATAGAGACCCGTTTCAATGATGTTGAGGGTATTGACGCAGCCAAGGATGAACTCGAGGAGATTGTGGATTTTCTTAAGAACCCCGAACGTTATTTTGGGAGCGGGGCCAGGATCCCCCGCGGAGCTCTTCTTGCTGGTAAGCCTGGTACAGGTAAGACTCTCCTTGCTCGTGCTATCGCAGGTGAATCTAATGTTCCGTTCATACAATGTTCTGCGGCAAACTTTATTGAAATGTTCGTCGGTGTTGGAGCTAAACGAGTACGAGATCTCTTTGAGGTTGCTCGCGAAAACCAACCTTGCATTGTCTTCATTGATGAAATTGATGCCGTCGGTAAACAACGCGGTGCGGGTGGCATGCCATCTAATGACGAGAGGGAACAAACCATTAATCAACTCCTCACAGAAATGGATGGATTTGACAATGAGACTGGTATCGTTGTCATTGCAGCTACTAACCGAATTGATATCCTTGATGATGCACTGCTTCGCCCGGGGCGTTTTGACCGTAAGATTCAAGTTGGTCTCCCTAGTGTCAGAGGTCGTAAGAAGATTTTGGGAGTGCATGCACGTGATAAGAAGCTCGCGAGTAATATCAACCTTGAAAGCATTGCTAAGCAAACTACAGGATTTTCTGGGGCTGAACTGGCAAACCTTCTCAACGAGTGCGCTATCCGTGCTGTCAGAGACGGCGACGGGACAATTACTACAGATATCGTGGAAAATGTCTATCAGCGTGTCGTCGTGGGCGCGAAGGGTGATACGAAGTTTTCCCAAAGGAAGAAAGAACTTGTAGCCTACCACGAGGCTGGTCATGCCATAGTGGGTGCTATTCTCCCAGACTATGACACCGTTCGCAAGGTCTCAATCATTCCACGTGGTGGTGCGGGTGGTGTAACCTTCTTCCAACCCTCTGAGGAGAATGCTGAGTCAGCTATGTATACCAAGGAGTATCTCATTTCTCAGATCACCGTGGCTCTCGGTGGTAGGGCTGCTGAGGAGATCATCTACGGAAAATCTCTTATAACAACGGGTGCTTCGGGTGACTATGCCCAGGTATACACGATTGCTCGTGAGATGCTTACCACATATGGCTTTAGCAAGTACAAGTTTGACTACCGCAATATGTCCAGTGAGGCTTCTAAACTTGTTGACCTCGAGATTAACAGCCTTGTTACTCACTGTTACGGTGAGTCTTTAGGTATCATTGAGGGAAACCGTGAAAAGCTTGAGGAACTCAAGGACAAACTTATTGAAGATGAGATTGTTGATGGTGATTGGGTCTATGACCTGATTGGTCGTGACAGGTGCACATCAATTGACTGTGAAGTGAGCTTTGATTGAAATAGGTATAAAAGTAACACTTAATATTTAGTAAATGAAGTTTGGAAAGATCTATGGGCGTTTCTTTTTGAAGCAGCATCTTGATCAACCAGATGATGACACACCAGATCTGTGTACAATTTCTGAACTCATTGAGACTTATCCCATGTGGTCTCAATGGATTCAACAAGTTCCCGAAAGTAGAGTTCAACTCTATACAATGTTTGAAACATCTGATGTTCACCCAGATATTATAGAAAATATGAAACATTTTGAAAAGGTTGTAGTACCCTTTGATTATCTCAAAGATATCCTCGTTAAACACGGTGTTAATTGTGAAGCTGTAAACTGGTACACGTCACCTCTTGTGACGTTGAAGCCGCAAGTCGTTCCTAAGAAGAGAAATCCCGATAAGATTGTGTTTTTGTATGTTGGTACAAATGACGTTCGTAAGAATACCATAAACTTGGTGAATACTTTTACGAAAGTCTTGAAGGGAACTAAACATGTTTTGATTATGAAAACGAACAATACAGAAGGGCTCGTAGACTCACCCAACATCAAATATGTTACAGATAAAATTAGTCTGGATGAACTCGCTGGTTTATACAATATATGTGACTATGTAGTGTCTTTTACGAGAGGTGAAGGTGTTGGTCTACCTATGTTAGAAGCTCAATACTTCAATAAACCTGTGATTGCCCACGATCAAGGTGTTTTTGTACACATCAAAGATCCTTCATGGATTACTCTTCCATCTAAGGAAGTTCCTATAAACTATACAGAAGTTCCCGATTTTTTGAATAAAGTCTTTTATGGTACGTGGTGGGAGGTTGACTATGAAAAAGCTCAAGAACTCATCATGTCGCTAATTAAGTCATGAATTGTATTATTTTGAACCCAACCAATATTTCTAATCTTTGATGCGTCGCCGATCACTGCATCCACTTCGCATGGACGATAAAATAAGGGAGACACTCTTATTACTACTTTATCCTCAACAATACCAGTTTCTTCCTCTGCCTCACCTACCCACGTTATATTCTTTCCAACTTCCTTAAAACACAACTCAACAAAATCTCTAACCGAGTGTGTTTTACCAGTTGCAACTACATAGTCATCAGCTTTATCTTGTTGAAGGGTGAGCCACATAGCCTCAACGTAATCCTTTGCGTGACCCCAATCCCTAACAGCGTTGAGATTTCCAAGTTCTATGTACTCTTTTTCACCTTTACTGATTTGTTTTACACCTTCTGTAATCTTTTTAGTAACAAAGTCCGCACCTCGCCTTGGAGACTCGTGGTTGAAGAGAATACCGGAACACGCATAAATACCGTAGGACTCTCTGTAGTTTTTTACAAGCCAATGAGCTGCCACCTTAGACACACCATATACTGACCGTGGGTAGAAGGGTGTTTGTTCATTTTGTGGAGATTCCACCACTTTCCCAAACATCTCAGACGAAGAAGCTTGGTATATACGATATTTAGATGATTCGGAACTATGTCTCACACCTTCCAATATGTTTAGTATACCAAACGTATTAGCCTCAAATGTATAGCTTGGACACTTAAAAGATGTATGTACATGACTCTGCGCCGCGAGGTTGTAAATCTCAACTCTGTCATACGTTTCACAGTCGCGAATCATCTTATGAATAATAGGTTGATCCAGTATGTCACCTTCATAGATTTCTATAGAACTCACCAGTGAACCCAAATTACTCTTCTCAATCTGTTGAGTTGAGCGACGTACCAAACATTTTACATTATATCCTTTACTCAGTAAGAGTTCGCATAGATATGAACCATCTTGACCTGTGGCTCCTGTAACTATAGCCACTTTAGTAGTCATTATGTATATTTTGTAGTAACTCTTTAATTATAGAAATTTTTCTCAGTAAATTATAGAATGAATACAACTTCTCAGGTCAATAAATGTAACACACGTAATAGACCTGTTAAAACGAATATCAGCCCAGAAAATAAGCCAACCCCTCAACTCAAATTAATTAAAGATCTTTCCAAGTTGGTAATTCAAATTGTTAATGCGAAATTTGGGGGTGATCGGGATCTTATACACTTCTTAATATCTTATTATGACAATACATCTAATAATGTATTTACTAGTGAATTATTTTCAGGTAAAAATGACGAGGAGAGAATGGATATAATACAAAAACATTGCGAAATGTTTACTTATAAACAACCCGGTAATAAATCACGTATAAGTTACTTCAGAGGTCCGAAAGATATGAATCTTACCATTGATCTTAATAGTATAGAAAAGACGTTGAACTTTGCTTATCTCATGTATTTAGATATGGAACACGATGGTACACTTCCAGTGAAGAATATGACTTTCGACGATTTTTGTAAAGGTAGTTATAGTGATGGTAAAAAAGAAATAAAAACACCTGTATGGTATTTTTTTGGATCTGGTATTGATATTCAACCCAAGGTAACACCTTTTATTTCGAAGATGGAAGATATTATGGGTAAATCTGCGACTGGTAAAGAGAGTCGAATAAAAGCGTCATTTGAACAGATTTATGACAAAAGTAACGCTGTTAAAAATGCTATAGAATTGAACAAGAGTGAGGTAACCCCTTATATTATAAAGGGGGGAAACTTTCTTTATTGGTTAGTTGACCAAGAAGATAAAGCAAGAACGGCAACTCGTACGATTAATAGAACCGCGCAAACCGTTTCGCGCCCTCGCGCCGGCGGCGGTGTGGAAAAAAGAGTTAAAAGTATATATCCAATGATTACCGTTGCTAACTTTATGGATCCAGGTGTGGATTTAATTATTGATAGTGCTAAAGCTGATAGTGAACTCGTCATGATGCACAAGCGGAAAGAACCAACGTCACGATTGACATATAATTACCATCAACCTAAATTCACAATTGAACACGAACTGGGAAAGACAAATCTTGAAGTGTATTATTCACAACAATTAGATAAAATTGTAAAGGGTAGTAATAAACCTAAAAGAATTGGACGTGGTTACGGTATATATTTAAGCAATTCTATGCAAACAAAAAGATTTCGAAACAAAAAAGATCCTGAATGCGTCTTTCGTTTATCAGGTAAAATGAGTAAGGATGCAGCAAAGAGAATTAATACCTCCCAAGCCAGGTTGTCGAAGTTTTTAGGTGATTTTTTGCAGGTTCTTACAGCTGTTAGAACTATTAAGAACACACAAAATCGACAAAATCGTGATACTTATCATTATGCTTTAACAACTGGAGATACCATGATGGCTAATATGTTTTTATATATATGCACAGTCAACGGTATAACTCCTAAACTTTGGTTTCTTACGTCAACTCAAGGTACGGCTAAAGTTATAGGTTTAAACAATATCATCAAAATACCTAACCGCCAAAACGCAGGTCGTGCCGGATCTCAAATTACTGGTGTCCCATCAGAAAGACCTAATTCGGAACGTGTGAATAATAAAAATACTGCCACCAGTTCCGGAAACAAAAATGGAAAGAAAAATGGAAACGGCGGTCTTGCGGGGATGCCTCAAAATCGTCGTTTAAACTCTGTTTTAGAAGGGAGTGGAAACACAATCAATAAGAGAAATACAAGAAAATCTCCAAATGTGAACGAGGGAACTGGTGAATCTAATGGAACTAGGGGAAATAATAGAAACAGAGCTTTTGCGAACATGATAATGAAATCTCAAGGACAAAAACAAATTAAGCGTACCCCAATACGAGTGGTTAATGAGAATAAAGGAGTAAAAAGGAAGAGACCAAACAATCCTAATAACATTCTTGCAGCGGCACTTGCAAATCAGGGAGTAAATAACAAGAACAAGAACAATAACGGACCTCCACCCGTGAGAGGTCCTAACGCACAAAGTGGTGTTGGTTCAAGGTACTCTATTGCGGGTAACAATAAGAACGGTAACGTGTCTTCCGGAAACTCACAGCCAAGTGCTGAACAACGTAAGAAGTTACTTAAAAACCTAAAAAGTAAAAGGGTTCCCAACCGTACGATAGAAAGTTTGATGAAGAATTATAACAACAAAAAAATGAGTTATAATCAAGTTATACGAGAGGGAAACAACATTGGTCAAAAAATTATAGCGGGTAATCGTGCCCAAAGAATGGGGACCCTCAGAAATCGCCCTTAAACGAGTTAAAGTTAATACCCCTATAATTATTATAAATAGATGATTGCAACACGTATTTATAATAGTGTGAATGAGCCCACCCCAGCTTCTGCTCCCCGTCATAAGACGAAGCGTCCCATCGTGAAGGTGAATATAGAGGAGAGGCTTCGTAAGGACATTGTTAAATATAAGACTGCCAATAATAAAATTAAAACTCTGGCTAAGTGGAATCTCCGCTCAACGAGGGCAGCCCTCAAGGATATCGAGGAAATGCTTGAGGTAATCGAGGACCTCTACGGCGAGGATACATATGAATAATTTAAAGAATTAATGGTACATCAAGTAAATGGATTTCATTCTTGAAATACCAAATCTTTTTCACAAAGATGTATGTGAAGATATTATTAAACGATTTGAAAAAGACGATGGGAAAGTAACTGGTGTTGTAGGACCTAACCCCAAAACTGTACACGGTTTTCAAGGTAGTACAGACTTATATTTTCCTGAAAAACCTGGATGGGAGGATGTAGTGAAATATACACATAATAAAACGCAACAGGCGTATGAAATATATAAAGACCATTTGAAGACAAAAGGTCTTATTAATGGTTTAGATTACGCGTTTCATGATAGTTATGACATGGGATATCATATAAAAAAAACATCTAAAGGTGAATATTGCAATTGGCATAATGATGGAATTAGTAAAGAATCACGTTTTCTTACATATTTTATATATCTAAATGATTTAAATCCTATTTATGAAGGGGGTGGTACAATATTTCATCCAACCGTTGGAGGTGGTAAAATTGTAACACCCGAACAAGGAAAAATGCTTATATTTCCAGCTACTTGGACTTATTACCACATGGGATTACCAATAGTGACAGATAAATCAAAATATATTTGTTGTGGTCAACTGTGTTCTAAAAATATATGAATAATTTAAAGAATTAAAATTACATCAAGTAAATGGATTTCATTCTCGAAATACCAAATCATATCCACAAAGAAGTATGTGAAGATATGATTAAACGATTTGAAAAGGATGATAGGAAATTACCTGGTGTTACAGGTGCCGAGTGCAAAGTTGAAAAAAACTATAAAAGTAGTATGGATTTGGTTATTTCAGGAAAATCTGGTTGGGAGGATGTGGATGCTTATTTATGTAATAAACTACTAGATGCATGTGATAAATACAGGGAACATTTAGCTACAAAAGGTCTTGTTAATGGTTTAGATTACGCGTTTCGTAATAGTTATGACATGGGATACCAAATGAAAAAAACGACTAAAGGTGAATATTACCAATGGCACAATGATGGATTGAATAAAGACGCACGCTTTCTCGTTATGATAATATATCTAAATGATTTAAACCCTATTTATGATGGAGGTGGGACAGCTTTTCACCCAACCGTCGGAGGTGGAAAAGTTATAACACCCGAACAAGGTAAAATACTCATGTTTCCGGCTACTTGTACATATTTTCATATGGGATTACCAATGGTGTCAGATAATCCAAAATATATTTGTACAGCATGGCTTTGTTCAAAAACATCCTAAGTTACCTCAAAACCTTTAAAAACTAACATGAACTCCCCAAACGAGACTTTCAAAAACGCAACCACCATCTTGAGTCTCATTTGGAGCGTAGGCAGAATCCATGAACACATTACCCGCAATCATTAGAGCGAAATCCCGTTTAGGTGTCATTCAACGTCATTTGAATGTACTCGCTCTCAAAGAGGAAATTCTCTTTCCTAAAGTTGACGTTGTTCCCACGACATATTGGGGATACTCAATTCAAATGGATGTTATCCACGACGAAAAGATTATCAGTTTTGTCACCGAGTCTTTGACATTGAATGACAAAAAAGAGGTTTATCTCACCCAAAAGAGAATGATGCGTGAAATGTACCCAAATTACATGATCTTGGAGAAACATTCTTAACCTAAGTCTTTAGAAATCTTTGTAATTTTCAACTTAAAAATCAATCAACATGGAAAATCTCCAAAGCCTCATGTCCTGCCTTGACGAAATCTCCAGTCAGATCCCCGATGGTATCTATCTGAAGATGGCAGATCAAATGAAACGTGTTCATGACCACATGAACGGTAACAAACCAATCCACGAAGACACGTTCTACTACAGCGACGATGATTCAGTTCTTGAAAGTGACAGTGACAGTGACAGTGACTTTGAGGCTTCCCCACAGAGGAGGGTTCTCGTCACTCCTATCAGAAATCAGCTTCTGGATTATGTGAAGAAGATGCACGAGGAGTACAAGGTTCTCATGAAG
>ERZ887849.3122-NODE-3122-length-12798-cov-9.426430_pt1 | contig 12798 bp, 6 predicted proteins | sample MGYA00521267_ERZ887849 | MGnify/ENA primary metagenome ERZ887849 (study PRJEB32303, sample SAMEA104408601) | aquatic metagenome | biome: Brackish water; feature: Pelagic; material: water | place: Baltic Sea | collected 2014-06-06T16:11:00 | depth 2,863 m ... | reverse complement strand
TACGACCCCTGCTGCGGAAGCGGCGGAATGTTTGTTCAGGCCGACAAGTTCCTGAAGGCTCACACATCCGGTAATGGCAACGGCGGAAAAACGAAGGGGGACATCGCCATCTACGGTCAGGAATCCAATTCCACGACTCGCCGTCTGGCCATGATGAACCTTGCGATTCGGGGCATCGACGGCGATCTTGGCAAAGAGCACGCCGACACGTTCCGCCGCGACCTGCACAAAGACCTCAAAGCCGACTACGTCATCGCCAATCCGCCGTTCAACGACAGCGACTGGCACCGCAACGACGAAGACGTGCGCTGGAAATACGGCACACCGCCCAAAGGCAACGCCAACTTTGCGTGGGTGCAGCACTTCATTCACCACCTGAGTCCAACGGGCACCGCCGGCTTCGTGCTGGCCAACGGCAGCATGAGCAGTAATCAGTCGGGCGAAGGCGACATTCGCAAAGCGATCATTGAAGCCGATCTTGTCGATTGCATGGTGGCGATGCCGGGCCAGCTGTTTTACAGCACGCAGATACCGGTCTGCCTGTGGTTTTTGACGCGAGACAAAGCGGCGAAGGGTTATCGTAACCGGAAGGGCGAAACCCTGTTCATCGACGCCAGAAAAATGGGCACGCTGATCGACCGAGTCCATCGCGAGTTAACCGACGAAGACATTATTCGCCTGGCGGATACTTACCATGCGTGGCAGGGCCGTCCTGACTACTGCCAACAGACGACTGACTACTCTGATCTTCCCGGCTTCTGCAAAAGTGCCACGCAGGCTGAAATCGCCGAACACGGTCACGTCCTGACGCCGGGCCGCTATGTGGGAGCGGAAGAAGTCGAGGGCGACGGCGAGCCGTTTGAGGACAAGATGCGTCGCCTGGTCGGCGAGCTTGGCGGTCAGTTCGAGGAGTCGTCGCGTTTGGAGGAAGCCATCAAGTCCAATCTGGAGGCGTTGGGCTATGAAGCTTAAGGCGAATGGCTGGAAGGAAGTCACGATCGCCGACATCTGTGACGACATTTACGACGGCCCCCATGCAACTCCAAAGAAGATCGACCACGGCCCTGTCTTCTTGAGCATTTCATCACTTGTTAACGGGCGGATCGTTCTCTCCGAGTCGGCGCACTTAAGTGAAAAGGACTTCGCGAAGTGGACTCGACGCATCACACCGCAAACAGATGACTTAGTTTTCTCCTACGAGACACGTTTGGGGGAAGCCGCTCTCATCCCAGAAGGACTGCGGTGTTGCCTTGGCCGACGAATGGCTTTGATCCGTCCGCATCGCGACAAACTCGATCCAAAGTTCTTCCTTTACTACTTTCTCAGTCCGTTACTCCAGAACGAAATCCGGCAATACACGATCTGCGGAAGCACCGTAGAGAGATTAGCGCTTGCGGACATTCGGAAGTTCCGCGTTCTCCTTCCCCCGCTTCCGGAACAGCGAGCGATCGCGTCGATCCTTGGTGCGTTGGACGACAAGATCGAGTTGAACCGTCGGATGAATGCGACGCTGGAGTCTCTTGCGCGGGCGATCTTCAAGAGTTGGTTCGTCGATTTCGACCCCGTCCGTCGGAACGCCGGACTGAAGGGTGAAGACAGAAGTGTGAAGGGTGAAAAAACGGAGCCTGACCTTTCACCCTTCAACATTCACAATTCACTCTTCCCGTCGTCCTTCCAAGACTCCGAACTCGGCAAGATTCCGGCGGGGTGGAGCGTGTGCTCTGTTGGGGAGCATGTCGGTATCAAACACGGCTATGCTTTCAAGGGGCAGTTCTTTCAGGATGAAGCAACACGCGACGTATTGCTGACGCCGGGGAATTTCTCTGTGGGTGGTGGCTTCAAGGGCGACAAGCTGAAGTATTACGAAGGCCCGATTGATGAAGACTACATTCTTTACCCAAACGATGTCGTCGTAACGATGACCGACCTCAGCAAGGCTGGTGATACGCTTGGCTATCCTGCTTTTGTTCCCGCCTCGGAAAGTCATCGGTACTTGCACAATCAACGCCTTGGACGAGTCAACATCGAACCAGACTCTCCGATTGGAAACAACTTCGTCTATCAAACCTTCTGCACACCTGAGTACCGACATCACGTACTCGCGTCTGCGTCCGGTAGCACAGTCAGGCATTCGTCTCCCGATCGAATTCGCTCTTTCAACATCGTTGTAGCGTCACCAGATGTTCATGAGGCGTTCGAGCAGTTGGTTTCTCCGATGGTAGAACGTGTGTCGCATAACGAGCGGGAATCCTCAACGCTGAGCACCCTTCGCGACACGCTGCTTCCCAAGCTTCTCTCCGGCGAGTTGCCCGTCCCCGCCGCCCTCACCGCCACACAGGACGTATTGAATAATGCCTAGCACGCTTTCTGGCACAAAGTTCTTCTCGCAGTTTCACACAGGCGATTGCCGCGTTTGTGCACCGATTCGGTTATTTTCCAATAGGTCGATCAGCAACTTGATGTCAAACGAAACGTTCCAAGCCACACGACCGACCGGGATCCAATAGATGGACGCCAGTGCCAAATCAATTCGACAGGTTCTTGAATCAGGAAGTCAGTTTCTGATTCCGTTTTTTCAACGTAGCTATTCCTGGCGAAAACCCAATTGGAAGCGGCTGTGGACCGACATCGAGCGACTAAGTGAAGACGACCATCATGGGAAACATTTTCTCGGGCCTCTGGTCTGCACAATCGAGAAAGCGATTCCCGGTTCGCCCGCGGTTTTTCACCTGATTGATGGTCAGCAGCGCCTTACCACGCTCACGCTGCTGTTGGCTGCATTACGGGATGTTGCCGACGAAACAGAAGACGCGAAACTCGCGGCGAAAATTCATGAGGGCTATCTGGTGCACCGTCATGAAGAGGGGCTTCAGCACTACAAGATCCTACCTCGCATCGGTGACCGTGAAATTCTGATTGGCATCATCGGCAAGGCCATCAAGAAGGACCAAGAACATTCCCCGTTGGTTACCGCTTATCGCTACTTCAAACGGCTACTGACTCAGTTTGCATCAACCTCAAGCGACGCATCATCATTGCCGAAAATGTTCGCCATCATCGCTGATCAACTGGCTTTGGTGGTGATCACGATTGACGGCGAGAATCCATTCGAAATATTCGAAAGCCTCAACTCAACGGGACTACCTCTCGAAGAGTCGGATCTGATCCGCAACTTCCTGTTCATGCAGGTGCCGTTGGAGCAACAGGAGGCGTTTAACAGCCAATGCTGGAAGGACTTTGAAGCCGTCTTCCCTCAGGCGGATGCCGGAAAACTGGCAACAGCATTCTATCGTCAGTACCTGATGAGAAACGGTGAGTACTCAAAAGCGAAATCGACTTTCGTTGACTTCAAAGACGTCTGTCACAAGCTGCCGATGTCACCGAAAGAGCGACTTCAGGATCTGACTCGCTTTGCGGCATACGACCGTATGCTGAGAGAGCCTGACTGCTGCGATCAGGCCAGCATTAGGGAAAAACTGCGGGAGATTACGCGACTGGATGTCACGACCGCTTATCCACTGATTATGCACCTGTTTGATCGAAACAGCAGTGGCAGCATCACCGAGATGGAATTTGGAGGATGTCTGTCAGACCTGGCGTCGTTCGTGCTGCGACGGACCATTTGTGGTGAAAGCAGCAGAGCATACGGTCGCTGGTTTGTGGAGGCGATAAAGTCCCTGGAAACACAGCCACGAACGGACTTGCAGCAGTATTGGTTTAAACGAGGCTGGCCGGATGACGCGGCCGTATGCAGAAATCTGGCGTCATTCCCAATCTATCGACGTGAACCTAAGAAGCTAAAGCTGATTCTGGAATCGATTGAGATTGCGAAAGGGCACAAGGAGAGAGTGTCTTTTGACAATCTGCAGATTGAACACGTGATGCCGCAGTCAATCGGCAACAATGCAGATGGACAGAATTGGAAGGCAATGCTCGGCGAATCATGGAAAGACGTCCAGGATTCGCTGTTGCATACGATCGGGAACCTGACTCTCACGGGCTATAATCCTGAGTTATCGAATCGGTCATACGACTGGAAACGTGCCGAACTTGCCAAAAGTCATTTGGAACTGAATACGCATTTTTCGAGCGTTCGGGCGTGGACGAAAGAGGCAATTGAGAGTCGCACTCAGCTGCTGACAAAGGAAGTCACGACTCTTTGGCCACGCCCAGAAGGTGGCCCGGCGTATGTGCCGTCTCCGGAAGGGGCTGAAGCGACCCGAGACCTGTTTGAGCAGTACTGGTCTGCGTTTGCGGTCAGATTCGAAACTGCGTGCCCTCAACTCAAATTGGATCGTCCATGCATTCCGTCGTACAAAGGTCTGAAAGGGCCACGACAATGTTTCTGGTACATGTTTTTTGTTGACCCGGCGGAACGCATGATCTCTGTCGGGATTGAGACTACCGGCAAGTATCGCCAACAGTGGCTCGCGTTGCTTTGGGATAACATCACGTCGGACGAACAGGAATCCCTCGAAATCGAAACAGGAGCTTCGTGCTGTTGGCATTGCGATTACCCGCAAATGTACCTCCTGCGCGATGAGGTGGATGTAAGGAATCAGCAGGATTGGGCTGACCAGCACGATTGGATGTGCAGGACGTTCATTCGCCTTCATAGTCTGGTGGAGAACCGAATCACTGAATTAAAGTTGGCTGACTTCAATGCGGAGAGTCTTCTGGAGATTAGCAAGTGCGAACAAGGGGATGAGGACGAGGCGTTCGAGCCAAGGACTCATTCTAATGAACTTGCCGGTGTGGAACCTGACGAGCTTGAGGTAGACGAATGAGCAATCCATCGACTTTCATCTTCGAATGCAGCAGTTCGACATATCTGGATTGTGTCGAAAAGAATCTGTTCGGATCAAACAAGCCCTGGCCGCTGGAGATTAAAACAGGTGACTACTGTCTGCTGCATCACTACGAAATTGGCGGTCTGCTGGGACTCTGGCAGGCAACCTGTGACGGTGGCAAGAATCTGGTGCCAAAGATCTGGGGCGGCAAGTTTCCGTATCAGGTGAAAGTGAAACTGGTGCTTCCGCAAGTCACGGAAGTTTCACGCAGCGTGCTGGCGCAGCTGGGCGTCGATCCCGCTCGCGGACGATTCGACAATTGTCTGGACGAAGAAATGGCAAAGGACCTGATCGCTGCGCTACTGGCAGCGGATGCTTAATGCCGGTTGGTTGGTATGAACTACATATTTCCGGAGTAACAATGACGACGCCCATTTCACTGCAGAATGCCCAAACAAGCGAACAGAGGATTCGGGAACGCATCCAGAAGATGCGTTTGGCCCTGATGACGCCGCAGGCCGCAAGAGCCGCGGAAGTGTTCCCAGAATGCCGACAGGCCGTCGATCGCATGTCGCGTCGGTTGACTGAGTTTGAGTCAAAGCTTGAGAGCATTCCGCCTATTGATGTCGCAGTCCTTGGACCAAGCCGCCATGGCAAAAGTACTCTCTTGAATGCTGTCACGGGGATTGACCTGCTACCAACCTCCGACGTTAAACCCTGCACAGCCTCGATTCTGAAAATGCAATGGGCCAGTGAATGGTCATTAAGCGTTCGTTTTGTCACGAAAGAGCAAGTTCTGAACGACTGGCGTGAGGCAGTTCACGTGGCCACTGAGGCTCTATCCCAGCAGCGAGCTGGAGAAGACGAGGTGTCGAACGATGATCCGCGTTTCGTGAAGACAGTTCTGCAGCGATTCATTCAGCTGTTTCAGATTGACCCTGACCTGCCACCGGATGCACTTCTATCGGCGGTTAGAACGGCGGAAATCCCTCCCAAACTGGCTAAACTCTTGGGGCAAAATACGCGTCCCAAAGTCAATGACCGTGAAAGCATGAAGGCCACGGTCGAGCAGTATCTTTCGACGACAGACGTAAATTGGACGATCGTTGAGGAATGCCAGATCTCAGGCCCATTCGAGGATTGGCATCCGAGTTTAAGCCTTGTAGATCTTCCTGGAACAAACGACACAGACCCTCAACGTACGGCTGTAACAAACAGCGTGAAGGAAAGCGCGACCGCTGTCGCAATCGTGACAAGCGATAGCAATCTTGGGCCCGATATCGAATCTTGGCTTCGACACTCTTCGGTGCTGGCGAATTTTCTGGAGGCAACCAGCAAACGCAGGCAGCGACTGTTTATCATTCGCACCAAACTGGACAGCTATCATCCTAATATCGACGAGAGACTGCTCGACGGCGTTTCAGAGGAGGAAGAATCTCGGATTCATACAGACGCCGTTGATGCTTACAAAGCAGAGCAATCCAGAACGTTTCATTCTATGCTTCGTGATATTGCAGCACCGAAGCTGCCCCATGGTGACGACGACACATCTCGGCGTCAGCGGACTGAACTACTAAGTCGAATTGACGACATCCAGGTCTTTTTTGTATCGGCGCTTGCTCACGAAGTGTTCTGTGATCGCTATTCCGCAAGCCGAAGAACTCGCCGTCAGTTGACAGACTATTTCGATGAAGACGTCAACGCGACCGGCATTCCAAAACTAAGGAACTTTCTGACTGACGTAGCGAAGACATATCTGTCTGATAATTTCTATGAGGATATCGAGACCGCTATCGAAAGTGAGGTTCGCCTTTTGGCGGGGGCCTTTCAAAAAGCGGCTTCGACCACCAAAGCAGAAATAGCCGGGGGCCAGGAAAGTCTGAAACGAATTGTGGCGACGGTTCAGACAGAGCTCATTCCCTGGTTGCATAAAGAAGTAAAAATCCGGGCTGACGACTTTCGTCTAAAGTCTCTGGACGGCGCGAACGGAATTAAACACCGTTTGGGCCAGGTCGACGCGATGTCTGAACGTCGCTTTGAAGACAAAATCACGATTTGGACCAGTTTACACTGGGCCAGCCTGCGTGCGGTCGCCCGAAAGAACGGGACTCATGTAACAGCGCGAGGCCGGAATATTGATCTGAATGAAGATGTCTGCTCAGTTCTCATTGACGACGTCCTGCTGGCATGGACGCACTTTCGTGACCACTTGATTTCGGACCAAATCTCCCGGATCACGATCGACCTGACTAAAGAGATCAACTTACGGCTGCAGGAGCTTCAGGATGGACATGGAATCCCGGAGGTTGCCGAAGCGATTCACTATGTTTCTCAACAACTGATGGGAATTACTGACCAGCAAAGACTTGAGCTGTTGGAGGCAGTCAACGATAAGATCTCACAGGTGGAGTCCATCAGAAAACCCGCGTACGGCATCGCTCAGGAGGAGCTCAGCAGCGTGTTGTCTCAGATCGCGAATGAGTCTGGAACCGGCTGTTCTTACCGAATGCAGACCACGCTCAGAGCAAACGCACCGGCTGCAATTCTGAGAATCAGAAAACGCATCAACACGCTGGTTGAGACTGCTGTTTCAGAGTTGTCTGAAACCTGCAATGGCGCATTGACACGGTTTGGGCAATCGGCCACTGTACAGATTGGCGAAGCGATCACGTATGTATCGAACTCCCTGTCGGAACGAGGCCATGAAGAACTGGAAGCTCGAGTCGAAGTAGTAGACTCGGCCCTGAAATTGCTACCAGCCCCCGAATAATTCAACAATCAATTGGGGCGAGCCATGGCCATTCTCTCTCAGCCAATCGAATTCAACCGTGTCAGCGGCGTTACGCTGACGCGCGAGATGAAGAATGCAATGCTGGAAGTCGCGAATGCGACAACTCCCGTATTTATCGGTGGCAGTGCGGGGACGGGCAAGTCCACACTATTGCGTTCTATTCTTTCTCAGGCCAATAAGACCCTTGCCGTATTGGCACCGACCGGGGCGGCTGCAGTCAACGTTCGTGGAACGACAATTCACTCGTTCTTTCGCTTTCCGCCTGCGCTGATGACACAGCACAGTTTCAAAGTCAGTAACTCTTTCCGGGACGTCTGCAAACGACTTAGCGGCATCGTCATTGATGAGATTTCTATGGTCCGGGCCGATCTGCTGGACGCGATCGATGTGTCTCTTAAAATGCATATGCAGAATTCAAAGCCGTTCGGCGGGATTCCAATGGTCTTCTTTGGGGACACCGCACAACTGCCGCCTGTAATTGCAGATGGCAACTTGAAAGATCATTTTGCCGGTCTGTATGAGTCTCCCTTTTTCTTTGATGCTGCGTGCCTTCGATTTGCCGGATTAAAACATGTCAGCTTAACCCAAACTTTTCGACAGACGGATCCCGATTTCGTAGGACTTCTCAATCGAGTTCGTGATGCATCAGCGACCGCGGCGGATATCGCGAAGTTAAATCAGCGCATGGATTCGCGAGCAAGCCTTGTCAACGACGGTGCGATTGTTCTAACCACCACGCGTCGAACCGCGAACGACACTAACACACAGCGTCTAAGTGAAATTCGGCACGCCGAGACCGTCTTTCAGGCGAGAATTCGCGGTGATGTTAAGGAGAACGCATATCCCACGGACAACTACCTCCGGCTAAAGCCCGGCGCCAGAATCGTGATGTTGCAGAACAGTTTGGACTTCTGGATGAACGGCACTCTGGGAACAGTTGTCAACTTTGGTCAGCGCGATGGAGAAGATGCCATCCAAGTTGAACTACCGACCGGTCTACACTGGGTGAAACGTGTCACGTGGGACGTCATTCGATATGCAAAGTCCAAAGACGGCCCCGGACTTGTGGAAGAAGTCGTTGGGTCATTTGAACAGTTCCCAATGAAGCTGGCGTGGGCGATCACTATTCACAAGTGCCAAGGGATGACGTTTGATGAGGTTATCGTGGACCTGTCACATGGTGCCTTCGAGTATGGTCAACTGTACGTCGCTTTGAGTCGTTGCCGTGCTCTCACTGGATTACGACTTACGGCGCCAATTCGACCGTCTGATCTGAAATTTCATCCCCGAATTCAATGGTTTGAACAACAAAGATAAAAGATCCATGTCTGAAACTTCAAAACCGCTCGGTCGGTTACAACGCGTTGATGTCCGCGAAACCTGGCAGACTGAAGCAGGCGATTTCACTCCGTGGCTCGCGGATGAAGCCAATATTTCATTGTTGGGCGAAACCATCGGCCTGGAGCTGGAGGTTGAGGCTCAAGAAAAGTCGGTTGGACCGTTTCGAGCTGACATTCTCTGCAAAGACACGGCAAGTCAAACCTGGGTGCTGATCGAGAATCAGCTGGAAAAGACAGATCACACACACCTCGGTCAGCTGATCACGTATGCAGCAGGCCTTGAAGTGGCAACAATTGTCTGGGTGGCGACACACATCCGTAATGAACACAGGGCCGCACTGGACTGGTTGAACGAACACACGGCCGAGCAGTTTAGCTTTTTCGGGCTGGAAGTAGAGCTATGGAGAATCGGTGAGTCGGCGATCGCACCTAAGTTCAACGTCGTATGTCAGCCCAACGATTGGGCACGTTCAGTAAGCTCTGCAGCGAAAGGAACGAGCGATGCTGGTCTGTCGGAAACACAACAACTGCAATTGGAGTATTGGTCTGACCTACGCGACCTGATGATCTCCGCCGACGGTGCAGTTCGCCCCACCAAGGCACACCCGCAAGGGTTTATCGATTTCTCGCTTGGCAAGTCTGGAATCTGGATCAGCGCAGTTGTCAGGATGCGTGACAAAGGTATCTCGGTCTTGCTCACCATAGGCACATCTGAGTCTCTTGCGTATTTCAAGTTGCTGGAAGCGAATCGGGACGAATTCGATGCGAAGTTTGGCGAAGCCTTAGAGTGGATGGAACGACCGGGGAACAAGCAAAAGCACGTGCGGATATCGCTGCACGATGCAGATCCCCAGGATCGCAACGACTGGCCACGTCAGCATGCGTGGATTCATGACAAGGTGGAAAAATTTCACGCTACGTTTTCTGCAGCTGCTAAGGCGTTAGACTCGTCTGAATACATTCCCGATAACGACGGGACAGCCGCATGACAGAATCGAGCGGACTGTCGTCTAACATTTGCTGATTACAAGAAAAGATACTACTGGGCTAACCGAGTACAAGTGCTGTATTGACTCATTGAGACCGAACAACCATGTCGCTATTTGAATCAGATATCGAAAAGGCAGCCTGCGAATGGTTTGAGGACATTGGCTACACAATCGCCCATGGCCCGGACATCGCGCCGGAAGGCAGTGAACCGGAACGTGAGTCTTTCGAAGATGTTGTGTTGCACGAACGCCTGCGCAACGCCATTGCTCTGTTGAATCCCGGCATTCCACTGGATGGCCTGGAGGAGGCGTTTCGGAAAGTCACGCGGCTGACGGCGCCAACTTTGGTTGGCCGCAATCGTCAGATTCACAAGTGGATTCGTGATGGCGTTGATGTGGAGTTTCGGCGACCGGATGGTTCGATCGGTGGGGATCAGGTTCGTCTTGTTGATGCGGTGGACGTTGAACAGAACGACTTTCTGGTCGTCAACCAGTTCTTTGTGCGGGAATCAAACAACAAGCGGATCCCCGACATCGTGGTGTTCGTGAATGGTCTGCCGATCGCCGTGATCGAACTGAAGAGCATGGCCGATGAAGACGCAACGATTGACCAGGCATTCCAGCAAATTAAGACATACAAAGCTGAGATCCCGCGGCTGTTCGACTACAACGAGCTGCTGGTCGTCAGTGATGGCGGGGCGGCTCGCATGGGTTCTCTGACGGCCGGTTGGGAGTGGTTCAAGCCATGGCCAACAATCGACGACGAAACGCCCGTCAAAGGCAAGTTGGCATTGGAGACACTGATTAAAGGCGTCTTTGATCCCAGTCGCTTGATCTCCATCATTCGAGACTTCGTACTGTTTGAAGACGATTCGGAAAGCGATCAGGTTTTCAAGATTCTGGCGGGCTATCACCAGTTTCATGCAGCTCGACGAGCAATCGCAGCAACTGTTGAAGCAACAGCTGAAACAGGCAACCGTCGAGCTGGAGTGGTCTGGCATACTCAGGGCAGCGGCAAGTCGTTTACGATGCTGTTCTATTCCGGCCTGGTGGTATCACACGCGCAGATGAATAATCCGACGCTGGTGGTGCTGACTGATCGCAATGACTTAGATGATCAGTTGTTTGGCCAGTTTCAGCGTTGTTATGACATCCTGAGGCAGAAGCCCGTTCAGGCAGATTCTGTGGAACATCTTCGTGAATTACTAAAGGTGAATTCGGGCGGTGTCATCTTTACGACGGTCCACAAGTTCGCGGAAGAATCGGGCCAGTTTCCGCTGTTGACCGATCGGCGAAACGTGGTTGTGATGGCTGATGAAGCTCACCGCAGCCAGTATGGTTTCAAGGCTCGCCGAAGCGTCGACAAGGAAACCGGCGAGAATCTATTCAGCTACGGATTCGCTAGGAACATCCGCGACGGACTGCCGAACGCGTCGTTCATCGGGTTCACCGGAACACCGATTGAAATGGACGACAAGAACACTCGAGCCGTCTTCGGTGACTATGTCAGTGTCTACGACATTCAGCGAGCGGTCGAAGACAAGGCCACTGTGCCAATCTACTACGAAGCTCGAGTTGTCAAGCTGTCGTTTGACGATGCGTCAATTGAAGCCATCGATGATGACTTTGAAGAAGTGACCGAAGACGAAGAAGTCACGACTCAGGAGAAGCTAAAGTCTAAATGGGCCGCTCTGGAAGCAATGGTGGGCGATGACGACCGGATCGAAGTTGTTGCAAAGGATATCGTCGATCACTTTGAAAAGCGGCTGGAGTCCATGGACGGCAAAGGCATGCTTGTCTGTATGTCTCGGCGGATCTGCTTCGACCTGTACAACGCATTGGTGAAACTGCGGCCAGACTGGCACAGCGAAAACGACGATGAGGGCTTTCTGAAGATAATCATGACCGGATCTGCCACAGATGGTCCCGATTGGCAACAACACATTCGAACAAAGCAACGCCGAAAAGATTTGGCTTCGCACTTCAAAGATTCTCGAAGCCCATTCAAGCTGGTGATCGTGCGAGACATGTGGTTGACCGGTTTTGACGCTCCGTGTGCTCACACGATGTACATCGACAAACCGATGCAGGGACACGGATTGATGCAGGCGATCGCTCGCGTGAATCGTGTCTTCGGCCAGAAGCCCGGTGGCTTGATCGTTGATTACATCGGGATTGGCGACGCACTCAAGAATGCGTTGAGAACCTACACAGAAAGCGGTGGGCAGGGGCAGACGACGATCGACACGTCCGAAGCGATCGCGGCGTTGCAGAAGCACTACGAACAATGCTGCGACATGCTGCACGGGCTGGACTATTCAAAATGGATTTCGGGCACAGCCTCAGAACGCTCTACGCTTCCCCAGTTGGCTCAGGAACACATTCTGCAGCAGGACGACGGCAAGCCGCGATGGATGGCTCACGTCAACAATCTCAGCAAAGCCTTCGCTCTGTGTCCGACGTCGGACTACGCGTTGCAGATTCGCGAAGACGTGGCATTCTTTCAGATCGTGCAGACGATGTTTCGAAAGTATTCCACGTCTGGAAAGACGGGGGCCGAACTGGACCTGGCCATTCGGCAGCTGGTGTCGAAAGCAGTGGTTACAGCTGACGAAGGCGTAATTGATGTCTATCAGGCAGCTGGCATGGAACGCCCGGACGTTTCGATTCTGTCTGACGAGTTTCTGGAGGAAGTCAAAGCACTGCCCCACAAGAACCTGGCTGTGGAACTGCTGAAAAAACTTCTGAGCGACGAAATCAAGACTCGCGGCAAACGCAACGTTGTTCAGGCGCGAGCGTTCTCAGAACTGCTGCAAAACGCGATGAACAGCTACCACAACAGAGCGATCACAAATCAGGAGATCATTCAGGAACTGATCAACATCGCT
>ERZ887849.3113-NODE-3113-length-12817-cov-46.951575_pt1 | contig 12817 bp, 16 predicted proteins | sample MGYA00521267_ERZ887849 | MGnify/ENA primary metagenome ERZ887849 (study PRJEB32303, sample SAMEA104408601) | aquatic metagenome | biome: Brackish water; feature: Pelagic; material: water | place: Baltic Sea | collected 2014-06-06T16:11:00 | depth 2,863 m ... | reverse complement strand
TAAATCTCTCAAAAATCCAAACAAATATCCTGTAATTTCTTTAGAAAACCTCCATATATCTAGTGGTTGGTTTGATAGCAGTGTATCGTTTGGAGAGCCCGGTTATGAAGAACGTGAAACAATTGCAAATGGATTACAAGTGGCTGCGGCGTCTGGGTTTACAGATATTGCCCTAAACCCAAATACAAACCCAGTGATTGACTCTCACTCAGACATTTCGTTTGTGAAATCTAAAGCAGCAAATTCTGCAACCAGCCTCCACCCTATAGGTGCCCTCACCAAGGAGAGTAAAGGCACTGACCTTGCTGAATTATATGATATGAAATCTGCTGGAAGTATTGCATTCGGAGATTATAAAAAATCCATTGAAAATCCAAACCTTCTCAAAATTGCTTTGCAATATGCTTCAAGTTTTGATGGGTTAGTTCACTCGTTTCCACACGAAAACAGAGTGGCTGAAAATGGAGTAATGAACGAAAATATCACGAGTACACGAATGGGGCTCAAAGGATTGCCGCCATTGGCAGAAGAGCTACAAATTGCACGTGATCTTTTTCTCTTAGAATATACCGAAGGAAAACTCCACATTCCAACAGTATCAACTGCAAAATCAGTTGCTTTAATCCGCGAAGCAAAAGCAAAAAAACTAGACGTCAGTTGCAGTGTCGCTATTCACAATTTGATATTTACTGACGAAAGTTTAAGTGACTTTGATACCAACTTTAAAGTCAACCCTCCTTTGCGAACCCAAACCGATATAGAAGCCCTAATTGAGGGACTCAAGGATGGAACCATAGACATGGTCACTTCCGATCATAACCCAATTGATATTGAGCACAAAAAAATTGAATTTGATTATGCCAAATACGGCACTCTCGGACTGGAAAGTGCTTTTGGGGTATTGAATACGATATTCACAACCAAAAAGGCCATACAGCTACTTACAAAGGGAAAAAAACGCTTTGGTTTGAATACACAGAGTGTGACAATTGGAAACGCTGCTAAGTTGAGTTTATTCAACCCTTCAAAAAGCTATATTTTTAAAGAGCAACACCTGCATTCAAAATCCAAAAATTCACTCTTTTTAGGTACAAAATTAAAAGGAACGGTTTATGGCATCATTGCAAATAATACCACTTCAATACCGCTTTAAATGATTGATAATAAAGATATTAAATCTGGAAAAAGTAGTGCGATTATAAGTTATTTTTATCTTCTAGGAGTCTTGATTGCTTACTTCACAAATTCAGATAAAAAAAGTCAATTTGCCTATTTTCATATCCGTCAATCTTTAGGATTATGGCTCTCTTTTATGGCATTAGGCTATCCTATTGGATACTTTGATAGTTGGCAAATTACGGGTTCATTTTGGATGGCATTTGGAATTCTATTTATCTATGGGTTTTCAACGGCATTATCGGGCAATATGATTCCTGTTCCCCTAGTTGGAAACCTCTATCAAACGGCTTTTAAAAACATTAAATAAAATGAGTGCTCAGCTTCCGTTAATTCATGTAACCAGACCATCCACACTCAAAGAAAACGCCCCCTTATTGGTGATGCTTCATGGGTATGGCAGTGATGAAAATGATTTGTTTTCGTTTGCGACAGAACTTCCAGAAGAATTGTTCATTATATCCATTAGAGCCCCATACCCGCTCCAACCGAGTGGAAATGCTTGGTATGCGATTAATTTTGATGCAGAACAAAATAAATGGAATGACAACGATCAGGCAAAATCTTCAATGAAACTTTTGATGCAGTGTATTGAGGAGGCTTGTAAACTCTATCCTGTCGATCAAAATAACGTAACGCTTTTAGGCTTCAGTCAAGGAACCATTTTAGCAATGGCAACAGCTTTGAATCATCCCACTAAAATTAGAAATATCATTGGCTTAAGTGGTTATATCAACCATGACATTCTCCCTGATAACTTAGAAGCATTAGATTTTTCAAATTTAAACTTCTATTGTTCTCATGGCACTGTCGATCAGGTAATTCCAATTGATTGGGCGCGGCAAACACCAGTGTTTTTAAAGTCTTTAAACATCCAACACACCTACAGTGAATTCCCTGTGGGGCATGGCGTTGCTCCGCAAAATTTCTATGAATTAAGAGATTGGATTTCAACTAAAATTTAGCACTCCTATAACGCTGCTTCTTCAGTAGATAGTTCTGCTGCAGCTTTTTCATATTTCTTAATGGGAGCTTCGGGTTTTGACAGCTCTAAGGCTTCAATTTTAGATTTATATTTTTTGATGTCTTTTTCATATTTATCAATAATACTTTTAGAGTTCACATACTGGAACACATTGAGTAGGATAGAAAACAGAAATAAGTAAAGGTATATTTTTCCTTTCATTATAGAGATATTTGTAGTTGATCGTAAGCGAGATGAACATTTTCAGGCAGGCTTTTTTCTAGGTCATTATGAAACCCTAAATGATGACTCACATGCGTCAAAAAAGCTTTTTTAGGATTTACACGTTTGATAAACGCCAAGGCTTCATCGAGGTTAAAATGAGAAACATGAGGTTCAATTCGTAAGGCATTAATAACCAAGATTTCTAAGTTTTGTAGTTTTTCAACTTCAGAATCCGAAACTGTTTTTGCATCGGTTATGTAGGCAAAGGCATCCATTCGAAATCCAAAAATAGGGAGTGAATTATGGAGTACATTAATAGGCTGAACTAATTTGGTTCCCACAGTAAAAGGGATGTCCGTAATTGGATGTGCATTCAAAGTTAGTACACCAGGGTATTTGTTTTCGGTTGTAAAAATATAATCAAATCGTTTGTAAAGCGATTTTAAAACCCGTTCATGAGCATAAACATCAAGTGCGCCCTGTCTATAAAAAAATGGTCTTAAGTCGTCCAACCCTGCGGTATGATCGCTGTGTTCATGTGTAAAAAGAACGGCATCTATTTTGGTGCAATCGGTACGTAAAAGCTGCTGTCTGAAATCTGGACCACAATCTATTAGAATAGTAAAATCTTCCCACTGAACGAGAGCGGACACTCTAAGACGCTTGTCTTTAGGGTCTTGACTTAGACAAACAGGGTGTGTGCTTCCAATAATTGGAATCCCCTGGGAAGTTCCGGTGCCTAAAAATGTTATTCTCAATGAATGATTAATTTTCAACAAAAATAGGCTATTTTTTTTGTAAGCTATTCTAAAGTGATACCTTTGTAGAGTAACCCCGTTAATTTTTAAAGATGGAAATAACGCTTAAAGGGGATGCTGTAATTGAAAGCATTCCTTCACTAAAAGACAAAGCTTTAAGAATCAATTTAAATGAAAATATTTACGGAACTTTTGCGGAAATTGGTGCTGGACAAGAAACTGTAAGACATTTTTTTAGAGCTGGAGGGGCTTCAGGAACCATTGCAAAAGCCATGTCTGCTTATGACAAATCCTTTAGTGATGCCATTTATGGCATTGAACAAGAGCATCGATATGTAACAGAAGATCGATTGAAAAAAATGTTGACTCACGAGGTTAAACTCATTGAAGATCGCCTTTCTAGAGAAGAATATCCAAATAAAATGTTTTTTAGTTATGCGAATACCGTTGCTACTATTGATTTTGCTAAACGTTTTAAAGGACACGGTTGGGTGGGAATACGTTATCAAGTTGATTCCAACCAAAAACAATACAATGAAATTACACTCCATATCCGATTCAAAGAATCGGATGCACGCTTGCAACAAGAAACTCTTGGAAAACTAGGAACCAACCTAATTTATGGGGCGTTTTATAAATACAATCAACCAAAAAAATTATTGCGTTATTTATACGATCACATTGACAAAGATCAATTAGAAATTGATACAATTAATTTTTCAGGACCTTCTTTTCGAGATGTAGATAACCGATTGATGAGCTTACAACTCTTAAAAAACGGAATGACGGATGCCGTTATGTTTGCACCCGATGGAAACAATGTTTTACCGGCACGTGTGTTGTACAAAAAAAATATACTAGCGTTTCGAGGAAGTTTTCGACCGGTTACGAAGGTAAATATGGATATGTATAAACAATCCTATCAACTCTTTTTGAGCGAAAATAAAGTTAAAAAAGAAAATACTAAGGTTATATTTGAGATCACCCTATCCAATCTCAGAGCTTCTGGAGGTGAAATTGACGAACAAGATTTTATGGATCGAGCACGCTTGTTGTGTTCTCTTGGACAAACGGTTCTCATCTCTAATTTCCAAGAATATTATAAACTTGTTGAGTACTTTAATCTCTACACCAAAAACCGTATGGGCTTATCCATGGGAATCAATAACTTAATTGATATTTTTGATGAGAAATATTACCGCCACCTAAGTGGAGGAATTTTGGAAGCCTTTGGAAAACTCTTTAACAAAGATCTCAAAATCTATTTATACCCAATGTTAACGGAAAATAAAACCATGACCACTAGTGAAGACTTGAAGGTGCATCCACGTATGAAGGAACTCTACAAATATTTTAAATACAATGGGAAACTGGTGGATATTAAAAATTATGACCCCGAAATTCTAAATATTTTCTCAAGGAAAGTTTTAAAAATGATTTCAAACAAGGAACAGGGTTGGGAAGAAATGCTTCCTGAAGGGGTTTCTGATATCATCAAAAAACAAAAATTATTTGGGTACGAAGGCTAATGTATCCAGTAATTCGTAAATGCAGGCAGAAAAGCCAATAAAATCACAATCTGTCACGTTGAGCGCACTCGAAATGTATTGAGAACCAATAATTTAAATTTCTCAACTCCATTCGAAAAAAAACAAAATAAGTTATTTTTCAAACAGCCTCTTTTTATTTCAAAATCTGATCCGTATGTTCTTTCGTTTTAACTTTTAGGATGATGTCTTCAATGACTCCCGCTTCATCAATCACAAATGTAGTACGATGAATGCCATCATATTCTTTGCCCATGAATTTCTTAGGACCCCAAACACCAAAGGCATTAATGACTGTTTTATCTTCATCCGCGAGTAATGGATAAGGAAATCCGTATTTTTCTTTAAAATTAGACTGGCGTTTAGCACTGTCTGCACTTACCCCCAAAATATCATATCCTTGGGCTGTAAAACGACTGTAATTATCACTTAAATTACAGGCTTCAACGGTGCATCCAGGAGTACTGGCTTTTGGATAGAAAAATAACACCAGTTTTTTTCCTTTGTAATCGGCTAAAGAAACGGCGTTTCCGGCCTCGTCTAAAGATTGAAAATTTGGAGCGGCATCGCCTATTTGTAATGTAGTCATAATTAGTATCTTTGATTAATTCAACAAAGATAAACGAATGACAAAAACTGAGAAGGTAAATTTTGTTATAAAAACCTTAAAAGATTTTTATCCTGAAATCCCTATCCCCCTAGATCATAAGGATCCGTACACCCTTTTAATTGCTGTGTTGTTATCAGCACAATGCACGGATGTCCGCGTGAATCAAATTACCCCTCTTCTATTTGCCAAAGCCGATAACCCCTATGACATGGTAAAAATGTCTGTAGAAGAGATCAAAGCCATCATACGACCTTGTGGGTTATCACCCATGAAGAGTAAAGGGATTCATGGACTGTCACAAATTCTGATAGACTCTCACAACGGACAGGTACCACAGAGTTTTAGTGCTTTGGAAGCCCTTCCTGCTGTGGGGCATAAAACCGCCAGTGTGGTTATGTCACAGGCGTTTGGAGTGCCTGCATTTCCCGTGGATACACACATTCATCGCCTTATGTACCGTTGGAACTTTACAAGTGGTAAAAATGTAACACAAACCGAAAAGGATGCCAAACGTTTGTTTCCAAAAGAATTATGGAACGATTTGCACTTGCAAATCATTTGGTATGGTCGAGAGTACTCCCCTGCACGTGGCTGGGATTTAGAGGCAGATATCATTACCAAAACCATTGGACGGAAGTCTGTGATTGAGGGGTACTATAAATAAGCCCGATTTCATTTTTTAGCGGCTTTAAATTTATTTATTTAAAAACGCAAGTTAGAGACTTTCAGGTATTTGCATTTAATTTTAAATGGTATTTTTTTTATTTTGATAAATCGTGTAAATTTGAGTATTGATAAAGACCACAAATCTAAATATTTAAGAGATTTTAACCGAAATTTTAGATTTTAGTTTATTGAATGCCGTATTGGGAAAGGTTCCGATATACGACTCGTTGAGGTCTTATTAGGACATAGCTCTATAAGTACACATATGAAAAATGTGCCTAATTTATGAGAAAGAATGATGTTCTCTACAAGGTCAATTATTATAATTAAATACATGAAAATCAATATTTTAAAATAAAAACCTTAACAATCAAACATAATGGAAATATCGGAACCAGTTCCGATATACAATAGTTAGCAAACATTAAATAAAAATAGAATGAAAAAAGAATTACTCTTAAACATAATGCTTTTAATAGGCATTTCAACATTTTCACAAACAAATGTAAGTGGTGGAATATTCTCAAATACAACTTATAGTTTGAGTAACAGTCCTTATATTGTTACAGATAACTTAGTTTTATTTCCAAACGTAACGTTAACTATCGAACCTGGGGTAGAAATTAAATTCGATTCGGGCAAGTACTTTGAAGTCAGAGGAGAAATTATTTCTATTGGTACTGAAACTTCAAGAATAATATTTACATCCAATTCCAATACTCCTGCCAAAAATGATTGGGCTGGAATTAGAATAAAAAACTCTCTTGGAGCCAAAGCGAGTTTTGAATATAGTGATTTTAAATATGCATCTTCATCAAATGATTCGGAGTAACGGTACAATTCAAGAAAATGGAAATGTAAACATCACTGCTGGAACTGCTACAAGTGGAGCTACTTTTGTTGGAACATTTAATGCAACAACAGCAAGCGGAACTTGGAATAACACAAGTGCAAGTATGAATGGAACTTGGAGTGGAAATAAACAATAACTTTTGCTAACACAGTATAACCGCAATTGCGGCGGATTCGACTACGTCCGAATCCACTCGAAATTGCTAACTCCAGTTCTTAAACGAAAAACAGTAACTTTAAACCCGTAACTGCGGTTATACGAGAGCGTTGGCAGAAATATAAAACCAAAACTATGAAAAAGATGAACGAAAAGAGAAGTTATAGAAAAACGAGGATCTCCTCATATCTCAGTCACTAAACCCCTTAAGAAAACATATCCTTTACCTTTTCAAAAAAGGACTTGTCCGAGCTTTCTGGTTTTGGAGTAAAATGCTCATCCGACTTCATTTTTTCAAAAAACGTTTTTTGTTCTTTGCTCAATGTTTTTGGCGTCCAAACGTTGATGTGCACCAACAAATCCCCACGACTATAGCCGTTTACATTTGGAATTCCTTTACCACGAAGGCGTAGTATTTTTCCTGATTGTACGCCGGCTTCAATTTTTAAACGGACTTTCCCCGTTACAGTCTCAATTTCTATGGAAGACCCTAAAATTGCATCGGGCAAACTCACATACAAATCGTAATGTAAATTGTCACCTTCACGTTGTAAGGTTGGGTGTGTTTCTTCGGTAATAGCCACTAATAAATCACCAGAAATTCCATTTCCGGGAGCAGCATTTCCTTTACCAGTTACTTTTAGTTGCATGCCATCTACAACCCCAGCAGGAATTTTTATAGAAACGGTTTCCTCTTCTACTACAAACCCTTGAGAATCTGAATTTGGAGGGCGATTGTCTATGGTTTGACCTGTACCCCCACAGGTATTACAAGGCGCTGCCGTTTGCATACGACCTAAAATTGTATTGGTCACTCGCGTAACTTGCCCTTGACCGTTACATACCGAACAGGTTTTGTAGGTCACGCCTTTGGCTTGCATTTTACGCTTGACTTTGACTTTCTTCTCAACGCCAGTTGCAATTTCCTCTAATGTTAATTTAACACGAATCCGTAGGTTACTGCCTTTCATCACCCGCTGACGTTGTCCACCACCGAAGCCACCAAAGCCACCGCCGCCACCAAAAATATCGCCAAACTGACTAAAGATGTCATCCATGTTCATTCCGCCGCCGCCAAAGCCGCCGCCACCTTCAAACGCTTGATGACCAAATTGATCATAACGCGCCTTTTTATCTGGGTCACTTAATACTTCATAGGCTTCTGCAGCTTCTTTGAATTTTTCTTCGGCTGCTTTATCATCTGGATTTTTATCTGGATGATACTTAACCGCCATTTTTCTATAAGCTTTTTTAATCTCTGCAGCAGAAGCACTTTTGCTAATGCCTAGTATGTCGTAATAATCGCGTTTTGCCATCTTGGTAGTGTACTTTTATATCTTAATTAAATTAGTTTCCAATAACTACTTTTGGAAAACGAATTACTTTCTCACCTAACTTGTAACCTTTTTCGATTACATCAATAATTTTTCCTTTCATATCATCTGAAGGGGCTGGGATTTGTGTAATTGCTTCATGGTCATCTGCATTAAATACATCACCAGCTTTTACCTCAATAAACTCCAACCCTTTTTGCTCAAGAGTCGAGAATAATTTATTTTTAATCAGCTCCACTCCTTTTGAAAGTTCAGTTGCTTCACTTTTAGAGATTTCTAACAATGCACGATCAAAATCATCTAAAACGGGGAGCAAAGACTTAATGACGTCTTGACTCGCCGTAGAAAACAACTCAATACGCTCTTTTGTCGTACGTCGCTTATAATTCTCAAACTCCGCAAACAAACGTAAAAACTTATCTTTTTCCTGCGCTAAATCGGCTGCTAATTGTTCCTCAACCGTAAGTTCAACCGTTGGCTCTGTGGTCGTTTCTTCGTTGACCGCTTCATTTTTTATGGTTTCTTTTGGAAGTTCTACTTCCGCTTTGGTTTCCTTTTTACTCATTGTGTGTGTAAACCCTTTGGGTGATTAATTTTTATTTGTAACCTATGGCAAAAGTACTGCCATTATTAATAAAATGTCAAAATGTCACAAAGTATTTTTTTAAATTTGAGCTAAGTAAAATAATCTAAGGAATCAAATCTTCCAAAGCGGGCTCCAACTCGATATAATTAAATTTAAAACCTGCATCTTGAATTTTGGTTGCACAGACACGTTGACTTTCGAGTGCAATAGCACACATTTCGCCCAATGTAAGTCGAAGGACAAATTCAGGGACGTTGGGCAATAGCAAGGGGCGCTGAAGAATTTTTGCTATTAATTTTGTGAGTTCTGTTTGTTGAACTGGATTAGGTGCAACGGAATTGTAAACGCCTTCTAATTTGGATTCAAATACAAACATAAATATACGTACTAAATCGTCAATATGAATCCAAGACTGCCATTGATCGCCAGAACCTAACGCGGCACCAATATATTGTTTGATCGGTTGAATGATTTTTGGCAATGCACCTTCGTGCGTATCCAACACGATTCCAATACGCAATGCTGTGGTTTTAATTCCAAGAGGTTGAAAAAGTTTTAAACTACCCTCCCATGATTTTACCACTGTGCGTAAAAAACTAGCATCTGTTCCTTGAAATTTTTCATCATAGTAGCGAGTTTTAGAATCTGGATAAATTCCAATCGCACTTGCTGAAATGATCTGTTTGACAGGGAATTTATGGGTTTCGATACTTGAATACAACAACGCTAAGGCATCGGTTCTGCTAGATAAAATAGATGTTTTAGCGGCATTGCTCCATCGTTGGGCAATGGAAGCTCCTGCTAAATTAAAAACCACCTCAACCCCTTCAAAACAAGCCAAATCGATTGTTTGATCTTGTGGGTTCCAATAAAAACCTTTGTAGTTTGATTGCTGTAAAATTTTAGATTTACGAGTGGATAAATAGTGTACTGTATGTCCATCTGCCAAACATTGTTTAACCAACGCTTTTCCGACCAACCCTGTAGCTCCAGTAATTAAAAGTATTTGTCCCATCCTAACAAAATTAGTGATAAGAAGTTCTGTAAAATTGAATTTAGAGAGGTTTAACAATACTTTAAGCTTCCTACCCTATTTAATAAGTGAAATTCTAACATATTTCTGAAGGTTTAGATGCTCTCAACATCTCCCGCTTTCCTGGAGGGCCTTCCAAGCGTTCAACTAGGAACCCAGCGGCTTGCATCGCGCGACGTACACTGCCTTTTGCCGAATAGGTAACCAAAACACCCTTATTTTTCAACGCATTGAACATGCTTTTAAAAATAGAATTTGTCCATAATTCTGGTTGAACTCGTGGACCGAACGCATCAAAATAAATAATATCAAAAGAATTTTTATCCGAAATATCTGAAAAAAACTGTTGGCGTTTCTTTAATGAAAAAAGAGAAGTAATCGAATGTAATTCTCCCCAAAAAACCTCGTGTAAGGTATCAAAAAGCGTCTGTTTTTCTGGGTCTATTTGTGACGCATAATTTAATTGTGATAATTCTTCCGTCAGAACCGGATAGGCCTCAATGGCTTCATAGTGAATTTTAATTCCTTGTTTATCCGATTCCAAAGCAGTCAAAAATGCGTTGAGTCCTGTTCCAAATCCAATTTCAAGAATCGAAAGGTCTATTGGCTTGTATCGATTTAAAAAATGATGTAGCCCCATTTTGATAAACACATGTTGGGATTCTTGTATGGCGCCATGAATGGAATGGTATTGCTCGTTCCAGTCTTCAATTTGAATGGTTTTGGATCCATCAGAAGTGGTAATGACTGTACGCTTCATGGTTTAGTTAACTTGAAGGCTCGGATAAAAGCACACCATCAGCTTCAAAACTATAAGTGAGTTCTGGTTCTACAATAGCTTCAATTTCCTGTTCTGTGGCGCCTGCATCTTCTGCATAATGCCTTAATTCTTCAACAGAAACTTCAGAAATAGTGGCGTATCCATTAATAATAACTTCTCCTTTAGCATCCAAAGGCATAAAAAACCCATAATCCTTAAAACGTACCATCAAGTCTTTTTCGCCACCCAAATCAAGGGTCATCCAGCAACCTTTTTTAGAACATACTTCTTTAATTCTGCCCTGAACTTTCGCAAACAGCGTATCTGTTTTTTTCATCGTTGAAAATGAGTCCATTAAATCGTTTATTGGAAGTACCGATTGTGCATCCAAAACAGTTCCATAAACTTGGTAAACTGTTGAGTCCACCTGAATAGGTGCTTGTGCCGGTTGGGCCTTTTGTTTGCAAGAAATTAATGATACTGTTAGTACAATTAATGGAATAAAAATTTTCATGGATTGGGTTTATATTATAAATAACGCATAAATATAAGAAGTTTTGAAAAATTGATATTGTCAAAGCATTAATTTCTGTAAATTTGTATAAGTAATGTTTAAAGCCAACTTATGAACACAATAAAAATAACCCCTACATCAGCATCTAAAATCAATAGTATTGATTTTGAAAATCTAGGATTTGGATCCGTTTTTTCTGATCATATGTTGGTTTGTGATTATACGAATGGTAGCTGGGGAACTCCTGAAATCGTGCCGTTTCAACCCATTTCATTAATGCCTTCTGCAAAGATTTTTCATTATGGACAATCTATTTTTGAAGGGATGAAAGCGTATAAAGACGCTGATAAAAAAACGTGGTTATTTCGTCCAGACGAAAACTTTAAACGTCTTAACATTTCTGCCAAACGATTATCTATTCCCGAATTACCAGAAGCAGTATTCATGGAAGGCTTAAAAGCATTGCTTAGAGTTGATGAACAATGGATTCCAACGCAAGATGGAAGCTCTCTTTATATCAGACCAATCATGTTTGCAACAGGAGAAGGCTTTCATGCTTCACCCGCAAATGCCTATAAATTTATAATTTGTACAGCACCTTCAGGAGCTTATTTTGCAGGAAAAGTAAAAGTTCTTATTGAACAAAACTATTCACGATCAGCAAATGGCGGCGTAGGATTTGCCAAAGCAGGTGGCAACTATGCGGGTCAATTTTATCCTACCCAATTGGCGATTGACAAAGGTTATCACCAAGTGATTTGGACGGATGACAATACGCATGAATATATTGAAGAGGCTGGAGCAATGAACATTTTTGTACGTATTAATGATACACTAATTACAGGACCAACAAGCGATCGAATTTTGGATGGCATCACAAGAAAAAGTATTCTTGACATTGCCAAAGATGAAGGCATAAAGGTTGAAGTCCGAAAATTTACCGTTACAGAAATTGTTGAAGCTTCAAAAAATGGGAGTTTAAAAGAAATGTTTGGGGCAGGAACTGCGGCCGTTATTTCTCCAATTGCAACCTTTGGATTTAAAGATACCGATTATCACTTACCGGAACTCGAAAACCCTTTTGGATTACAATTAAAAAAACGCATCACAGATATTCAGACAAATAAAGCAGAAGATTTATTTGGGTGGACAGTAGGCGTTGAGTAGTTACGACTCTAAAATTCCTTGAATATTGGGTTTAAAATAGTTTGGTCCTTTTAATACTTTTCCGTCCTCACGGTAAATAGGTTGACCATCGGCTCCTAATTTGCTCATATTACTGCGTTGAATTTCTTCGAAAACAGCTTCAATTTTGTGTTGCATTCCGTGTTCAATAATTGTTCCGCAAAGAATATAAAGCATGTCTCCTAGGGCATCCGCCACTTCGACCATGTCGTTGTTATTGGCAGCTTCTAAATATTCTTCATTTTCTTCTCTCATTAAATCAAAACGAAGGGTGTTTTTAGCAGTGCCTAAATCCGCTTTGAGAGAGGTGCTATACCCTATTTTAAAGGCTTCATGAAATTGTTGTACTGCTTTTATTTTAGCGTTCATAATTGGTTGTTTTTCGCAATTCGACTCTCCAAAGATGAAAGGTCAAACATGCTGTGATTCTTATAATTTTTTATAAATTTG
>ERZ887849.3111-NODE-3111-length-12824-cov-7.446472_pt1 | contig 12824 bp, 8 predicted proteins | sample MGYA00521267_ERZ887849 | MGnify/ENA primary metagenome ERZ887849 (study PRJEB32303, sample SAMEA104408601) | aquatic metagenome | biome: Brackish water; feature: Pelagic; material: water | place: Baltic Sea | collected 2014-06-06T16:11:00 | depth 2,863 m ... | reverse complement strand
CTGGGGATTGGGCACCAGCTCGAGGAACGCCTGCAGCTCCGCCAGGGTGTTTGGGGCTGCAGTCTCCCAGTGGCTGATCGGTTCGATCGCCAGCCGCACCCCCAGGCCGGCGGCGTGGTCGGCCAGCTCAGCCAGCACCGTCGCCGCCCGTGCATAGCCAGCCGGCAGCGCCTCCTGCAGGGCATCGCTCCACAGCTCAGCGCCATCGCGGCCGCGGGGGCGCAGGGCATAGGGGAAGATGATCGGCCCCATCATTACCGTGCCGCGCAGGGCCGCGGTGATCTCCACCCGTGAGCGCAGGTAGACCAGGGCCCGCTCTCGCACCGCGGCATCGGCCGACGTGGGATCGAAATCCGGCGTGGCCGCCACATTGGTGGTGAGGGCCACCGCCTCGAAGCCCTCGGCGTCGAGGGCCTGGCGCAGCTGCCGGTAGGCCTCCACTTCGGCCTCTGGGTCGGCCATGCTGCTGGGGGGGATCGGCAGTTCGAAACCGCCGTAGCCCATCGCCACCAGCTCCCGCACCTGGCCCAGCAGCAGCTCACGGGCTGCCGGATCGCCGGGCCGGGGGTCGGTGGTGAACAGAAAGAAGCTCAGGTAGAAGCTGGGCTCAGGGCGGCTGGTCATGGCGCGCTGCGGGTGGGGGTCCAGATCTGACGGTGGATCCGCCAGTGCAGGTGATGGTGCTGATCCGACTCGGCCCGCACGATCCAGAGGGCGTGGAACGTCTGCTTCTGCTGGCTGCCATCGCCCAGGTTGGTGACCAGGGCATCGGCCTGGCCGAGCACGGTGGCGCTGGGGCCATGCCGTTCGATCTCCTCCGCCACGAAGCGTGGTTGGATCGCGTAGCCGGCCAGCATGGCCTCGAAGCCCGCTGCGATGGCATCCGGGCCACGTCGGGGAAAGTCGCCGGGATGGATCCAGAGAGCATCGTCGGTGTAGAGGGCCAGGTAGGCCCGTCGATCCTGACCGGCCACCGCTGCCGGGTAGCGGTGCTCGAACAGCTCGCGGATGGCAGAGGTGCTCACAGGCCGGTGGCCTCGCGCAGGTAGCTGCGGGCCATGCGGGCGTACTGGAGCGGGTTGGCCCTGTTGGGATCCTGCTCGGCCTCCACCACCAGCCAGCCGTGGTAACCCGCAGCGGCCAGGGCCTTGAAGATCGGCTCAAAGGCGATCGTGCCATCGGGGTCACCCGGCACGGTGAACACCCCCTGGCGGATGGAATCGAGGAAGCTGTCGCCCTGTTTCACGGCCTGCTGCAGGGCCCGTGGCCGGATGTTCTTGAGGTGCACATGGCCGATCCGGTCGGCGTAGGTGGTGGCCACTTCGAGCGGATCGACGCCGGCATAGAGCAGGTGGCCGGTGTCGAGCAGCAGGCGCACCCCCTGCGGGTCGGTGCCCTCCATCAGCCTGCGGATGTCCGGCAGGGTTTCGATGCCGGTGCCCACATGGGGGTGATAGGCCAGGGTCATGCCGGCGGCCTTGGCACGGCGGCCGAGATCGTTTAGCCCCTTGAGCACCTGCTCCCACTGGGCATCCGTGAAGATCGGCCGGTTGGGCAGGGGGGCCACCGGCTGCTGGTGTACCGCACCGCCCAGCTCGGCCACCACGATCGTGGTCTCCCCGAGCGCCCGCATGAAGGCCACCTGGCGCTCGAAGGCGGCGACGCTGTCATCCACGTCGCCGATCGAGAAGTAGGTGCCCACCCAGGGCTCGGAAATGGTCAGATCCCGCAGGGCGAGCTCCTGCTTGAGCGTGTCGATGTCGGCGGGAAACTTGCCCGACATCTGGGTGCCCTGATAACCGGCCAGGGCCATCTCGCTAAGGATCTGGCGGTAACCGATCGGTGGCACCAGGTCGATCGAGGGGTCGTCGCTGTTGCTCCAGCCGGTGGGGGTGATGCCGATCCGCACCTGGCCGTCCGGAAACAGGGGCGCGGCGGCGGCCGCTGCTCCGGGCAGGCCAATGCAAAGAAGAGCGATCAGCAGTGCGCTGAAACCCTGAAGGAACAACCAGGGCCTGGGTCTCGGACGGGGGGTTGAACTACACATCGCCTTGGGGATGAGGGGGATCGAGGATGAGGGGGAATCAGCAGGCTGGAGTGACTCCATCTGCGCGGCGGCCGTCGGGCATCAGGGCCTCCTGCAGGTCGGCGCCGCAGAGCCTGGCCCCGTCGAGCACGGCCTGGCGCAGATCGGCATGCCGTAGGTCGGCATTACTGAGATCGGCGTTGGTGAGGTCGGCGTTCTGCAGGCGACTGCCAGCGAGGTTGGCGCCGGCGAGATTGGCGCCAACCAACTGGGCCTGGCGCAGATCGGCGCTGGAGAGATCGGCACCGTCGAGATCGGCCCCACGGAGCACCGCGCCGCGCAGGATGGCATTGGTGAGGTGGCTACCACTCAGATCGGCACCGCTTAGCTGGGAACCGCTTAGGTCGGCGCCGATCAGCAGAGCCTTCTCCAGCTTGGCGTCCACCAAGGTGGACCGCACCAGCCGGGCGTCGTTGAGCAGGCTGCCGCTCAGGTCGGCACCCGTCAGGTCGCTGGTGCTGATCGCCACGCCATAGAGGTCGGTGCGGGCGAGGGCGGCGGCAGTGAGATCGCAGCGGGTGCAGCTGTTGGCCTGTTTCAGACGCAGCAGATCGGCATCGCTGGCCGCCTGGGCCGGGCCACCCCAGCCCAGCACCAGGGCCAGCACCAGCAACAGTGACACCAGGCCGCTCGCCAGGGTGGTGCGCAGACTAGGTTCCAGCGCCCAGGTGCCGTATCCGGGGGGACGGGAGCCGGGCGGGTTGGTCTCGATCGCCCGCCATAGCAGCCCTTCGCGATAGGCCTGTGGGTCAACCAGGATTTTGTCCCAAAGGCCCGTATACCAGAGACAGATCAGCCGCTGGCTGGCAGTGGGGTCCTCCTCGGGTCCGTTCGGGCAGGGGGGACCCGAGACCAGCAGTGCTTCAAAACCGTTGTGCCCGAGCGAATCGAGCACCACATCGTGGTACTTCTCGGCCATGCCGGTGCCATTGAGGTCGACGATGCTGAAGCCTGTGAGTCGGGAGGAGAGGGCCAGGAACGGCTCCAGGTGGGGTCGGTCGGTCATGGGGTGGAAACGGATCAGGTGAGGGTGTAGAGCGGTGCGGCGTGCAGGTGCTCCTCGCCCGGGATCGGGGTGCGCACCAGTTCATCGGCAAGGCTGCGCAGGCGGAACATGCTCCCGACGGCCGGGATCAGCTGCTCAGGGGCGCCGTCGAAGGCCCGTTCGAGATCACCGAGAAAGGCGCTGTAGCGCTGCTGGAAGTCCAGTGCCTTAGCGCGCACCTCGGACCCTTCCGGCAGATCGGCCAGGCGCAGATCTGGCTTGATTGGGTAGACAGCTCCATAGTTAAGTTCGTCGGCATTCATCTGCGCTCCGGTCGGCGCGTCTGGGGCGTCGGCCTCGTCACTGCCGGGGATGAGGGTCTGGTAGTAGCGCCCGAGCTGCAGTTGCTGGAAGCGGAAGTAGTGGGCCAGGGCATGGTCACCCACCGCACTGCCGGCATAGATGCGATGGCCGCGCGGCGCCCCTTCGCCCTGCTCCTGAATCAAGCGCAGGGCCTGGATGGCCGTGGCGAGGTCGTGAACCACAATCACTGATCCGGCGCCGTTGTAGTAATAGTCCTGGCTGATCTGCTTGGTGGGGTCGCCGCAGAACACCGTGTCCTCGCCGAGCTCCTGGCAAAGCTCGAACAGGCGGCGGATCACTTCCGCGTAAAACAAGCCGATGCTGTAAAAGCTCTGCTGTTCATCACTGGCACCGGGCAACATGCCGAGGCAACTGTGCTGGCGGGCCACCACCAGAGGGGCATCCTCAGCCTCCTCCTGCATGCGCTCGATCTGCATGAACGTGGCGATCGTGTCAGGACTGAAACCGCGCAACCCCACTTCAAATTCACGCTCTCCCGTCGGCAGATAGGCTGGATAAGTGGGGATGAAATTGCTGGCGGTGAGGGTGTTAGCCATGGTGCCACCGATGGCGTTGTAGACGTTGCAGACCAGAGTGAGGTGCAGCATCTCCTCAACGGCCACGGAGCGGATCACTTCAACCGCTTCGTTGTTGCTGCCAGGACGGATCGAATAGAGGGCTGTGAGATAGGGAGGAATGGTGGCGTGCTCGATCTGCATGGCAATCACCAGATAGGTGCGCAGATCCTCGATACTCTGAATTGGGCTCTCGCTCTTGCTCGGTGGCATGGCTGTCATGGCGGGAACAGACGGTGGGGGATCAGGTGCTGGAGTGGTTGGCGAGGATATGGTCTGCGGCACGGAAAGAAAGCGCCGCGATGGTGAGGCTCGTATTGGACGTGCCGATTGTTGGCATACTTCCGGAGCCCAACAGATAGAGATTGGGATGATCCCAACTCTGAAGATGGCTGTTGCAAACCGAATCTGCCGACGATGCCCCCATGATGTGCGTGCCGGAGAAGTGGTTGCCGCCGCGGTAGAAAAAGCCCTCATCATCAGGGCTGGCATAGGCCTCGAACTGCGGCAACAAGCTGCCGTCGGCATCCCGCAGCGGGATGTAGGCCGGATCGCTCTTGGAGTAATGGCTGTGGTCCTCGGCGCCGGCGGCAGCAAAGATGCGCCGGGCCAGTTGGCGCGAGGCAATCATCGAACGCAGGCTGTATTCGGGGATGTGGTAGTGGATCTCCGGCCTTGGATTGCCGAGGTCATCTCGTTGATCGCGGGCCAAGGCGACCCGGTTCTCCCGCAGTGGGGGGATCTCGCACATGAAGGCGAGCAGCAGCTGGGACGAGATCCGGCGCCCGAGCGCTTCCCGCAAGGCCACCCCGTGCAATCCCTGCTGGATCACCAGCTCATCCACCTCGTTGCTAGTAGAACCAGTGGCCCAGCCCCAGCCATCGTTGTGAATGTCAGCGACAAAGGCCGCCTGTTCAGCACGGAAGCCCCCCTGACGGAATTCGCCGATGCCAGAGGTGACCAGCGGGCCGCGCATCGAGCCGGTGATCTCCGGCATCAGCGCCCAGGAGAGCAGGAACGGGTGGTCCATCACGTTGCAACCGATCAAGCCGCTGCTGTTCGGCAGCTGCGACGACAGCAGCAGCCGGGCGTTCTCAATCGCATTGGCGGCCAGTGCCACCACCGTGCCGCGCACCGTGAAGGGGGTGCCCCCGTCGGGGTCGGCCTGCTCGGGTGACTGGTAGCGGCGCAGCTCAACGGCCTCGATGCGGCCGGTTTCCGGGTTGAGCACCAGGTTTGAGGCAACGGCGCGATCGAGCAGATCGACCCGGCCGGTACTGAGGGCTTTGGCCAGGGTCTTGCGAGCGTCGTATTTGGCCTGCACCGGACAGAGCGGCACGCAGTTGGCATTGCCCTGACAGCGCAGACCGAAATCGAGCGGGCTGTCGTGCACGACGCCGGTGGGGGTATAGCCCGGCTTGCCGCCAAGGTAACGGTAGTCGGGGTTGACGATGCCGTTGCGGCCCTGCGGATAGGTAGTTAGTCGCAGACTGCGGGTGGTCCCGCCGATCGTGGCTTCCAGGCCCTCAACCGCTGGTCGCAGTGTCTCATCTAGGAAAGAGGGCGGCATCGGCCGCATCGGCAAGACATAGCCCTCGCTGAATTCCACCCCGAGGCTGCGCTGTTCTTCGGCATCGCCACTGACACCGATCTCATACTCGGCCCGTTCATAGAAGGGAATCAATTCGTCGTAACTGATGGGCCAGTCGAGACCGATGCCATAGCGGCTGCGCAGCTCCAGGTCTTCCCTGAGCATCCGCGGCGTCTTGCCCTCCCAGTGCAGGGTGGTGCCGCCCAAGGCACGGGTGTAAGAGCCACCCAAAGGCATCGGGCCGGCCTCGACAAAGTAGTCGTTGAGATCGGTAGGGCTGGGAGCGTTTGGATTCTTGGGGAAGGGAGAGTTGGGATTTTTGTCGGTGCTGCCATAGAACCGCTGCACATAGTTCTGGAAGCCAGGCAGGGTGAGGTTGTCGGCGGCACCAGCCTCAATCACCAGCACACGCCGACCCTCTTCAGCAAGCTTGCGTGCAGCAATGGAGCCGGCGATGCCAGCACCCACAACCACCACGTCGTAGCTGCGGCTGGCAGCTTCCGTGGGGCTGATCAAACAATCGGTTGCGGACGTCATCGGTGATCAGGGTTGGGCGGGTTGGACGGGCTGGCCGGCGGATTCACCAGCGTTGGCATGCAGGAATACAGACTCGGATGGATCCTGGAACCGGGCGTGCTGTTCAATCAACTTGGCGACCAGACCGGTCCAGCCGGTCTGGTGGGAAGCGCCGAGACCGGCCCCGTTGTCGCCATGGAAGTACTCAAAAAAGAGCACATGGTTCTGCCAGTACGGGTCCTGCTGGAAAGGCCGCGTACCGCCATACACCGGTCGCATCGGGCCCGCATCCGGCTGGTCTGGTTGCGACCGCTGCTCAAACAGGCTGATCAGGCGGCGGCTGAGCTCCTGAGACACATCCCGCAGATTCATCTCCCGCACCACCCTGTCGGCGCCGCTGCCGGTGGGGCAGGGAACCGTGAATTCGGGTCCGAGATACATATAAAGCTTCTGAAGTGATTCAATCAACAGGTAATTGATCGGGAACCACACCGGCCCTCGCCAGTTGGAATTGCCACCAAACAGGGCAGTGTCCGACTCGGCGGGCGTATAGCGAATCGAAACATCGCCGTAGTCGTTCCACTGGTTGCTCTGGCGATCGAAACGCCGCAGCCGCACTGGTAGATGGTATGGATCAGCATGCACCTTGGAAAGCGAGCGAATGCCATGGGGGCTGAGGAACTCCTCCTCGTCCAACATCCGCCGCAATAGACCGCGCAAACGATCCTGATTCACGAGCGATAACAAAAGGCCACCTTTGAAGCGACCGGTCAGACCCTCACGGTCCGCATAGACATAGGGCTGGCTAGTTAACGATGTATGTTCGGAAAACCAGGTGAGCCGCTTGCCAAAATCTCCTGAAAGAGCATTCTCCAGCAGGTCCTTGGGGATAGCCTCGACCGCCAGGATCGGAATCAGGCCTACCAGCGAACGCACCTTCATGCTGAAGCTCTGAGGCCGGCCATCTCCTTCAACAACCCCGGCCGGACATTTGAGAATGTCGTAATAGAACTGGTCCTCGTCATCAAAGATCGTGGCCTCACCGCCGGCCTTCTCATCGAGAAGATTGATAGCATCAGCAATAAGCAGAAAATGCTGCAGAAACTTTGAGGCCATATTGTCGTAAGATTTACTGCGCTCATCGTCGTCACAGACCTTGGCCAGTTCACTGGCGATCTTGAGCATGTTGAGGCAGAACATTGCCATCCAACTCGAGCCGTCAGACTGAATGATCTGAGCACACTCTCCGCGGTCGTTGCAGACGTTGAAGTTACTGCGATCAAACACAGCGATGTTATCGAGACCGAGGAAGCCGCCACTGAACAAGTTATCACCGTCAATCCCCTTGCGATTAACCCACCAGGTGAAGTAGATGGTCATCTTGCTGAAGATCTCCTCCAGGAATGCGACGTCGCCCTTGCCATACTTGCGCTTCTCGATCTGGTACACCCGGAAGCTGGCCCAGGCGTGTACAGGTGGGTTCACATCCTCGAAGTTCCACTCATAGGCGGGCAATTGGCCGTTGGGATGCATGAACCATTCGCGGGCGAACAGCTGCAACTGCTTCTTGGCGAAGTCAGGATCAATCAGGGCCAACGGAATCGTGTGGAACGCCAGATCCCAGGCGGCATACCAGGGATACTCCCATTTATCTGGCATCGACACGATGTCTTCATTGTAAAGATGAATCCAGGCGCTGTTGCGGCCTTGCTTGCGTTGCGCTGGCGGCGGTGGCTGGGCATCATCACCATTCAGCCAGTCCTTGATAATCAGATGATAGAATTGCTTGCTCCAAAGCATGCCGGCAAACGCCTGGCGCTGAATCGAGCGCTGGTCTTCGTTGAGAAATTGCAGCGGCGTGATGCAGGCGTAGAAGTCGTCCGCCTCCTGCAGGCGCTGGGCAACCAATTGATCCAGTTCGGCTCCGATCGGATCGGCTGAGCTGAAGGGGCTCTCATCGAGGCCATGGCCGCGCAGGCGCAGGCGCAGCGTGCGGGTTTCGCCGGGCTGGAGGGTGAGCTTGTAGCAGGGGGCTGCCTTGGTGCCGATGCCAGCGGGATTGACAGCGGCATCGTTGTGGTTGATCAGATAACTGTGGAAGGCATCCTTCACATGGGGTGAGGGGTTTGATCCCCACTGGAAGCGCTCCAAATTGGTGTCATTGTCGGTGACCAACACCGTGTCCGCAGCGTCGGCGAGCAAGGTGTAAGCCGGCTGAAATCCCCAGGCATCAATCTGGCCCTGGTTGCGAAACTCCGCCCGTATCTGGCTGCGCCCGCTCACCTCCTGCTGCCAGCGCAACTGCGGCTTGGGGCCGGAATCGCGCTTCCACGACCAGATGTTGCGGAACCAGAGGGTGGGCAGCAGGTGAAGCGTGCCTTCTCGACTGGGGGAGCGATTGCTCACATGGATGCGAATGGCAATGTCTTCGGGGCTGGCCTTGGCGTATTCAATCTCCACGTCGTAGTAGTGACCGCCTTCAAACACACCGGTATCAAGCAGCTCATACTCGAATGCCCCGCGACCGCGTCGCTGGTTCTCATCAACAAGATCCTGGTAGGGATAGGCCTCCATGGGATACTTGTAGAGGCCGCGCATGTAGGAATGCGTCGGAGTGCTATCGAGATAAAAATAATATTCCTTAACGTCCTCGCCATGATTACCCTGATTGCCCGTGAGGCCGAAAAAGCGCTCCTTGAGAATCGGATCCTGGCCGTTCCACAGGGCCAGAGCGAAGCAGAGCTGCTGGTTGCTGTCGCTGATGCCGAGGATGCCATCTTCACCCCAGCGATAGGCCCTGGAGCGCGCCTGGTCATGGGAAAAGTCCTCCCAGGCCGTGCCATTGGCGCTGTAGTCCTCGCGCACCGTGCCCCACTGGCGATCGCTGAGATAGGGCCCCCAGCGCTGCCAGTACTGGCGGCGATCGGCGTTGTCAAGCAGCCGCAGGCGTTCCGCAGTCTGGCTGAGTTGTTGCTCGAGGGGCGAGAGCTGGGCCGGTGACTGGGTCATGGGGATGGGATCGCGAAGAGGCTGGGTGCTGACTGGTGCGGTGACAACTGGGGCGGTGACAACTGGGGCGTTGAACGAACTGGGCGATGGCTGCTCAGGCGCTGTCGTGGGGCTCGCCGGCGATCTGCTGCCAGCTGCGCAGCAGCTCGGCCACCGACCAGGCCTGGGCGATGCAGCCATCGGGGGCATGGGGTGCGTCGCCATCGAAGATTTCGCTGACTGTGCCCAGGCCAGCGTCAAGCAGGTGGTGGGCCATCGGTTCGAGCACGCCCAGGGCCAGGTCGCGATCGCGATGGCAGCGCCAGTGGGCCAGCGCGAAGGGCCCCAGCAACCAGCCCCAGACGGTGCCCTGGTGGTAGCGGCTGTCCCGTTCGCTTGGCCCACCGCCGTAGTGGCCGGCATAGGCCGGATCGGCTGGGCTGAGGCTGCGCAGGCCATGGGAGCAGAGCAGCTCGCGGGCGCACACGCTCACCACAGCGCGCTGCTGCTCCGGTAGGAGCCCACTCTCCGGCAGGGAAACGGCAAGGATCTGATTGGGTCGGATGCTGGCGTCCTGGCTGCGGGGGTCGCCAGGTTGCTCGGCGTAGGCGTCAATCACATCGAAGCAGCAAGCCTGCGCCGGATTCCAGAACCGCTGGAAACTGCCCCGCACCCGCTCCGTCAGGTCCTGCCAGCGGTCGGCGGGCCGGCCGATCCGAGCACTGAGGTGGGCCATGGTGGCCAGGGCATTGAGCCAAAGGGCATTGATCTCCACCGGCTTGCCGCGACGGGGGGTGATCACCCGCCCGGCGGCGATCGCATCCATCCAGGTGAGCTGCACGCCGCTGGCGCCGCAGGCCAGCAGGCCGTCTGCGGGATCGACGCCGATGTTGTAGCGGGTGCCGGCGATGTGGTGCTCCAGCACGGCCACCAGGCCGTCGTGCAGTTGCTCCACCAGGGCGAGATCAGCGCTGGCGGCCACGTACTGGCGCAGGGCCTCGAAATACCAGAGGGCGGCATCCACCGTGTTGAAGTCCTCCTCCCCCAGGGGACGGCCCAGCTCCGGAAAGCGGTTGGGCAACATGCCGCGGTCGAAGGCGGCAGCGAAGGCCAGCAACAGGTCGCGGGCGATCGGCAGCCTGCCGGTGCTGATCGTCAGCCCAGGCAGGCTGAGCAGGGTGTCCCGTCCCCAGTCCTGAAACCAGTGGTAACCGGCGATCACCGTGGTGGCCGGGCCGGCGGCTGGGGTGCCGGCCGGCACCAGGCGGCGCACGAGAAACTGATCTGCCGCCAGCACCAGCTGGCCGATCCAGGCCGGTGCTGGCGCCACGGCCGCGCCGGGGCCCTGGCGCCACTGGCTGAGCAACCCACGCTGGTGCTGCAGGCGCCGCTCCCAGGCGGCATCGCCATCGGCCTGCGGCACATCGCTGGCACCGGGCTCCGGGCTGAGGCAGCGGGCCCGCAAGGTGAGCTGGTCGCCTACCGCCAGGGTGACGGTGAGCTCCAGGACCTGGAGGTGGCTGTCCGTGGAGCCGAGGCCCCGCTCCAGCTCCCGCGGCAGCAGATAGCGCTCATACACCAGGGCGCTGGATTGAATGGCCAGGTCACCGGCACCGGTCAGCAGGCGGGGCCAGGCCAGCAGCTCCAGGGCGGCCGGGTCGCCCTCGTAGCGCTGCACCAGCACGCCGCCAGCCACGGGCGCGGCCCGCAGGTCGCCGGGACGGTCGCCGCCATGGAAACTGCGCTGGTTCACCAGGGCGCGGATGCGCAGCAGCACCGGCGATTCGGCCCTCAGCAATCGATAACGCACGTAGGTGATATTGGCCCCCTGCTCCATCCAGAGGGTGCGCTCGATCTGCAGGTCGTCGCGGCTGAACAACCAGCGCGGCAGGCCCTCAACCAGTTCGAACCCCTCCAACCAGCGGGCCGCGTCGGGGCCGTGGCCGCCTCCCTGCCAAATGTTGGCGGAGAGCTCCAGGCGCACGCTGTCGTTCTGTTCGACCGTCTCGTCGAGGTGGCTGAGCAGGAGGCGCCGATCGCCGGGAGGAGCGATGGCAGCCACCAGAAGACCGTGGTAACTGCGGGTGAGGGCGCCGCTGACGCTGGCGCTGGCATAGCTGCCCAGACCATTGGTCACGAGCCATTCGCGGCCATCGCTGAGCGCCGGGTGCCGGCACACATCGCGGCCGAAGGCGACGGCTGGGGGCTGGTAGGCCAACGAGGCTCCTGTCATGGCACCAATGAGAGAAGCGAGCTGATGCTGGGGGCGAAGAAGTAATCCCCACCTTTGAGCGTGACCCACAGGTTGAAGCCATAGCTCTTCTTCTGGCGTTCACCCCATTGCAAAGGCCATTGCTGGGTCCCGGCCGGCTGGCCGACCAGAGGGTCGGGACCCGTGCCCACCTCCAGGAAGTTGGCAGCGTTCACCCAGCGCGACTGGATGAAGTTGAACTGGTTCTCGATGTTGGCCTGATAACAGAGAAAAAGCAGACCCGAACCGGTTTCCGGCTCCTCTCCCGCCTGGTTGGAGCCGTAGCTCATCGCTCTGCGCACGATGCGGTGGTTGCGTTCCTCATCAACGCTCAGACCCATGGCCCTGGCACTTTCCCCGCGGGGGTTGCTCTTACGCACATGGGCGTGGAAGGGGCAGCGGCTGCCCACAGCGTCGTCGCTGTAGTCGAAGTTGTTGTCGCCCGGCAGGCCTGCTTCAGCCGAGCCGGTTACGGGGGTGCCGTCCTTGAAGCGACCGACCGCAAGTGCACCAGCCTGGTCCGGCTCTATCGCCAGGGTCTCGGCCAGCTGGCGCACATCGGCGTTGAAACGACGCACGTTCTGCTCCAGCTTGCGCAGCACTAGATAACTTCCATAGCTGTGCTCATGCTTGCCATTGGGATCCTTGACCAGCACCAGGCTGAGCGGGGCTCTGGGATCCCAGCGATCAAAGGACACACCGGCCTGGCGCAGCTTCTGGATATCGCTGCTGGCGAACAGGGGCTGACTGATCCCATCGCGATAACCGAAATGCTCGATGGTCTGGCCCTTCTCATTGCGCAGCGTGAAGCCATCCTCACGGTGGAGAATTTCAGCGCAGACACGTAGGTTTTGGCAGATCAGATTGGCGGTCTGCAGCAGCCGCACAAGGTCGTCGTCAGCCAATTCCAGCAGGGCATGGCAGGGCTCCTGGTAGCCCTTCTCCCAGGAGCTCAAGGGTGGATCGCCGAGGGTGCGCGCCAGTTCGTCATGGCGCATGCCCATGCGGAAGGGCTGGTCCCTGGGGATGGCGGCGCCACTGAAGCCGAGGGCCTCGTAGCCGGTGCGACTGAGAAAGAAGGAGCCGAATACCGATCCGGGCTCGCCGAATTCGCGGTAGCGGCGGCACTCCTCGAACTGCTGCAGCGCGGAGGTGATCCAGCGGCTGGCAAACGTGGCAATCCACGCCCGCGCAGCCTCAAGCTGATCGGGCCGCCAGCGCAGAAAGAGCAGCACGGAATAATCGCGGCCGTGGCTCTTGATGATGTTGCCCTGCAGGTCTGCCAGCAGGGGGCCATGGATGCCCGGTTCCAGAACATCCACCCCCTGCTCAGGCAGCTCCAGCAGAGTGATGTCGGGGTAGCGCATGGCGGAAAGAGTGGACAAGCGGGCGAAGCGGGGCAACGATCATGCTCGTGATGCCTTGAGCGCTAGGGCGGCAAGCGGCAATCAATACCCAGGGAGATCAGG
>ERZ887849.3102-NODE-3102-length-12869-cov-9.337990_pt1 | contig 12869 bp, 10 predicted proteins | sample MGYA00521267_ERZ887849 | MGnify/ENA primary metagenome ERZ887849 (study PRJEB32303, sample SAMEA104408601) | aquatic metagenome | biome: Brackish water; feature: Pelagic; material: water | place: Baltic Sea | collected 2014-06-06T16:11:00 | depth 2,863 m ... | reverse complement strand
GCTGATGGCAGCCCCGCTGATGGCAGCCCCGCTGATGGCAGCCCCGCCCAAATGGCTGCTGCACCGGCTACTGAATGATCTTGATCCAGTCCCCAGTGCGCGGCTCGCCGCGTGGATAGAGCCCGTTCAGCAGGCGTAGCTGGGCTTCTGCATCGGGAATACGAATACTGGCGGCAAGGCTTGCCATGGTGGCGCCTCGTGGCACCTGAACGTAGCGCAGATGGCGCTGCTCGCCCGCATTGCGCTCCTGTGGATGCAGTGGACGGAAGCTCTCAATCATCGCCAGCAAATCGGCATCCGTGCCCTTGAAGTTGTCTGCCTTACCTTCGAACAGGTACTGCCAGTTGTGGTTGATGACCGCTAGCCGGCGCGCGGTGTCGCCGCTACCGGACACGGCGCTGTAGCCGGTAAGCCCCGCTTGTTCCAGCGTCTTGCCATCACTGATGTTGCCGGCGGCGGCTTCCAATGCCTGTTGCGGGGTTTGCTGCGCGTTCGGCTTTTGCAGAGTAAGAGTGAGGCTGGCGCTGCTATCGGGTGCGCTGGCAATGATCGCAGTGCTGCCGCTGCTCACCTGCCAACCCGGAGGATGGGCAAAGCTAAACCCCAGTTTGCGGTGGTAGTAACGATTGTCCTCGCGTTTGATTCTGGGGCCCCACGGCAGGCCGTCTGTGCGGCGCTGGAATTCCCCCGGCACGCTGGGGTCCTCCAGCACTTGCCCGGTGTCCAACTCGCTGGCTGCACCAATCACGGTTTGCAGTCGTTGGTCGTTGCGCGGGTGTGTGGCATATAGCCCATGATAGGTGCCAGCCGGTTTGCCGCCGGATGTGGCGCGCACACGCTGGTATTGTTCCTGGTCCTTGAGCACGCCGATCACGTTTAGCAGGGCCTCTGGCTCATAGCCGCTCAGGTGCATGTAGCGTGCGCCGAGGCCGTCTGCCTCCAGTTCATGTTCCCGGCCGTAGCCACGGACCAGTTCGGTCCCGTACATTCCGGCGGAATCCATGATCTCCCGGCTGCCGGTGAGCACGCCTGCGGTCACGGCCAGAACTTGTGTGGTCAGGGAGCCTGCTCTTTGCCGGGCTGCATGGCGGGCCGTGACGTGGGCAATTTCATGCCCCAGTACGCCGGCCAGTTCGGCCTCCGAATCCAGAAAGGCGAGCAAACCGCGGTTGATGTAAACATAACCGCCGGGTGTCGCGAAGGCGTTGAGGTCCGGGCTGTCGATGACGGTGAAGGTAAAGGTGAGATCCGGGCGGGCCGTATTGGCAGCCAGCCGCTGCCCGACACGGGTGACATAATCCTGCAGTTCGCGGTCATCGTAGATGGCCCCTTCCTTCTGGATTTCGGTATACATCTCCTGGCCGATGCGCGCTTCTTTGCCTTCGCTCATCACCACGACGCTGGCACCTCCCGTTGCCGGGTTGCCGGCACATCCCGCCAGCAGGGCCAGCACGGCAAAACCAAGTGCGATAGGGCGAATCAGGGTTGCTGTCATAGTGGCCTCCTAGTTATCGCCGGACAGAAACTGCAGTAACTGGTCGCCGACACTGTCGCAGGCGGTACCTTGTACCGGCGCGATAATAGGGATCGGCAGCACGACTGCGGGCATGTACGATTGACCACTGGCGGTGGCGCTGATTCTGCCCACCTCGGCGCGGCGGGTAAAATCCCAGATGGTGGCTTCATAGCTGGCATCATCTGACCAGGTGCCGAAGCCGAAGCAGCCGCCGCCACCTGGCCCGATCCCGCAGGTCATCGAGCCCGCGGATTCTCCACGTACCGTGCTGCCATCAATCCAGATCATGTAGCGTGTCTGTAATGAGGCAAATTTCTGTGCAACATCACGATGCTCTAGCAGTTTTTCGAGGTCTGCAGGGCGCAGCGGGGCAGTGCGCGGCTCAAACCAGGGGTACAGTGCATTGAGGAATTCGAGTTCGCCGATAATGCGAATGGAGTCGTCACGGGCACCAATGTGGCTGCCCACACAGCGAATGAAATCGGGCTCAGTTTCGTAGTCGCTGGCGTGGCGGCGGCCCAGAATGACCACCGAGGCATCACCCATACTCTCGGTCGGCGAGTTGAACACCATCTGGTCGACAGTCGCGTTGACGCAACCTGTCAACCACGGTACCAGCATACCAACCACCAGCCACCGACCCGGCTTCATGGCGCGGCCTGCTGTTGCCCGGTGTGCGGTAAGCTGTTGAGCCAGGCTTCAACCTGCGGGACACGGGTAAAGGTGGTGGCAAAGTGGGCGCCGGCGTCGCGCAGCGCAACGATGGCCGCCAAGCGCACGGCACCCTCGTCGCTCTGCATAAATGCGGTGGGTGTTTTGCCGTAGGCGGGCATCGTCCATTCGGCAATCGGGTCGCCGCCGGTGGTCACCAGGTGGAAGCGATAGCGCATCCAGATTTCGTAGACCTTGACGTTGGTGTGCGCGGGGATTGCGTACTGCAGTTCATCGACGGCCGGCAGCAACACAGCGTCAACCACCGGGTTCATTTGCCCCGGGCCAGGCTTGCTGTTCATGAACACCACATTCTCGAACATACCCTTAAGCAGCGTTTGCCACAGCTCCACCTGTGCCTGGCCGGTGTTCACCCGCCAGCTGGATTCTGCTCGCCCGCTGGCTTCATCGAAGAACTCATGATTGGCGAACGCATCGTCATACCAAATCCCCAGCGTCAACGGCAGACGGTTCATCACCGGGTCCGGGAATTCGCTTTGTACGATCACCTCCTTGGTGCCGCAGCCCGCCAACAGGCAAGCCAGCACAAGGGTGGTGAGCCAGCGGCAGCGCTCAGGGGCGGTAGTCATTGAGCCCGACAAAGGTGCCTCCGTTGCGATAGGTCATCTCTCTCATCAGCGCCGCGAAGCGGTGCGCGGTGTTCTGTTGTGCCGGCGCCTGTGAATAGAGTACTGGAAAACCCACGGCATGAATGCGAATCAGCCGTTGGTCGCCGCTGTCGCGGTTGAGCCGGTCGACGGTGGCCAGTACCTGGGTGATCGAGTTGCCCGTGAAGTCGTCGCCAAATACGTAAATGCTGATGCGTTTTTTGCCATCGTAGAAACTGCGGATCGCCTGGGTAATTCCCTCTACCGGGCTTGAATTACTGAACACATTCCAATTGCGCAAATTCTGAATAATGGCCGTGCGCCGTGCGGGTGTGTCTGGAATCCATTGGCCGCGATAGCGGCTGAACATGTAGTCACCCATGTCATTCATGACTTGAATACCCTTGACCTCTGGGTAGAGGCTCAACACCGAGCCAATTTCCTGCAGCACCCGCTCCCAAGCGTAATAGAACATGGAGCCCGACGTGTCGATCACAAAAATAATATACTCGCTATCGACCGGAATGCCGCCAATATAGTTGTTCTTGACCTGTGCTTGCTGGCCCTGCAGGCGTTTTTGCTCCTCGCTCAGCGATTGGCGGGCGATGGCCAGCTGCTCGGCTATCACATCGTTGGTGTTATTGCTGACTTGCAGGCTGTCGTGCCGCGACTGGGTGGCCGCCAGTTGGCCTTGCAGAATGGCAATGCGCTCGCGGAACACCGACAGCTGCTCCTGACGGGCGTTGAGGTCCCGGTTGAGAATGCGGGTTTCACCGCGTATTTCGAATACTTGCGCCTGTAGGTCGGCAACCTTGCCCTGCAAGTTGACGGTTGATGCTTCGATGATCTGTGGCTGCACGGTTTTGGTGATCATCAGCAGCAGAATCACCGCACCAAAGCCACAGCAGATCACGTCGAGGAACGACAGCGAGAACTCTTCGGTAGTGCGTCGTTTGCGCATGCCGACTCCTAGGGCCAGTCCCGTGAGGGTGACATAAAGCTGCCGCGCGTGGCCTGAGCCAGCTGCCAGAAAGCGGAAGCCGCCATGGGGTCGCCCTCCATGGGGGCTAAAATGATATTCACCGGCACGTTGCGCGGCAGCCTGCGCAGGGCCTGCTGATAAAAGTCGATGCGCTGCCTGCCAGTGACCGTGCTGCCGCGCGGCGCACTGGTCCCTTGGGTTGGCAGCCCGTCGGTAATCAGAAAGATATTGTCGGGTGCCGGGCTCAGCCGGCCCAGGGCGATAAAGGCGTTCTCCAGGCTGGTGCCGCCGCTGGGTAGTAATTGTCGCAGGGCGCGCGTTGCTGACTCCAACTCCGGCTGGTTGGCGACCTCCAGCCACTTGCCCGCAGTGTTGGGCAATGCGACCTCTGCTGCCGTGTTAAAAGTGATAATTTGATAATTGCTGCCTACCGGGAGCTGGGCGGTAAGCCAGTCTACGGTGTTCAATGCCCGGCTCCACTTCTCGGCACTGCGCTGCACCTCCGGGGCCATATTGCGCAGGCGAATAATGTTCACCAAACGATCCGCTAGCATACTGGAAGAAACATCCAGCAGGATGACGATATGACGGCCGCCGAGGTTCAAGCCGGTCAGGTACTGGCGGTTGCCATCGCCGGTGAACTCGCGCGCGCTGCTGCCACTGGTCGCCTCGGCGGATTCGCGCAAGCGCTTCACTTCCTCCTCCAGCGATTGAATCTGCGACTTTAGCCGCTCAATATCCGGGCTGGTGCTAACCGACTCACCAAGCGCCACAATCAGCGCCTGGTACTCATCAATCGCTTCGGTGACCCGCGTCGCCTGGCCCTGGGCATCAACCATTTGTTGATCAACAGCGGAGAGCGCATTGCGCAGCTTGACCAGGCCAGCCTCACCTTCGGTGATGTCTTCATCCAACAGGTCGACCTCCGATAACAGGTCGCGGTTGAGCTCTTGCGATTGTTTGACAATAGAATGGTCGATGATCAAAAACACCAATATGACGGCGCCAAAGCCACAGGACATGATGTCCAGAAAGCTTAGGTTGAAGGTGGTAAAACTGCGCTTGCGCTTCGCCATTGTGCGCCTCGCCTAGCTGCAGACCCTGATCAGCAGGGCCTCGCTGCCATCCGCCAGCTGCAAGTGATCACCCGTGGCGGCGATATCACCGCTAGAGCAGCTTGCGGCATTGCGCAGCAGCGCCTGCGCACCAGGCGCTGCGTGTAACTCCCAGGCTCCATCGTCACTGCCCAGCAGCGACCAGCCACCCCCGAGGGAGGTTCCTGCGGCCTGTAGCGGATGCGCTTCGGCCGCGCGCAATAGATGGGTGGCAACTGGCGTCTGTTGCAGGCCAGCTTGCGGTTCCAGCGACGCACTCGCTGCATCATTGGGCGCGCTGCTTGAGGGTGGCGGCGCGAGCTCAGCAGCGGGTTCTTCGGCGGGTGCGGTAGGGGCCGCAGTCGACGTTGCGGTGCTGGCCGCTGCCGGCAGCCGCGAGACAAACACCAGCGCTTCAGCCCGTTGTAGCAAGCGAGGCTCGTGTCGTGCCAGCGCGCGCTGCAGGTCGTCGGCCTGTAACACCGTAGCCTCAAGGCGTGTTTGCAGGCCGGGCAGTAAGCCAGCGAGGGGGTCCAGCAACAGGCGTGCCCCCGCGCCCTGCGCAACGTTGCCGCTAATGGCGCTGTATAGCGAGTCACTGGCCGCTTGCAGGTCGGTGCGCGTCAGGCGTGCATGATAGCCATTCAGGCTGAGGCTGGTTTCAGCGCTATCGCGCAGTGAGCGTAGCGTGTCGGGCAGTGCGTCGTAGAGCTGCTGCTCTGTTTCCGCGCGGCGCCTCGGGTCGAATCGCGTTTGGCGAATAAAAGCACTCGCGGCGGCTTCCACAACGCGCTCCTGCAGCGCCAGCAGGCCGCAACCGGGAAGAGCCGTCGTTTTGTGCAGCGCCACTTCGTGGCCATCATGGTGTATTTCGCTGAGTAATGCCTGGTGCAGCTGGACCTCAAGATGGAACAGAGGGCCGTCTGCCGCGTACAGGCTGGCGAGCGCAACGCTGCGGTTGACCAGCCCTACCGCAGTAAAAGGACATTGCTGAATGATGCCCAGCAGCAGCGCCACCTGCTCTGTGCGCATGCTGCCTGACGCTGCTAACAGCAGTTCCTCCGGTGCGCCGGATTCGCGATGCAGGGCCTGTAGGTGCGCGTGCACCAGGTCTGCCGTGTGGCGTGCGGGGCCCAGTGCCGGCTGCAGGGTATCCGTGTTGAGCTGCCACCAGTAGCGTGTAGACACGTCGCGGGGCCGCAGCCGGGCGGCCGCACGCGCCGTTTGCCCGAAACGATATTGCCCCGCTTCCAGCAGTGCATACCCCGGGCTGCGCAGGTGCAGGTCGCCGTGCCACAGCTGCAGGTTGCTGTCGTGTAGGTCGAGCCAGGCAAGCGCCATCAGTGCGCTACCAGGTGGCGCAGCAGACGTTTGTCGGCATAGCGCTGGCAGTCGAGTACGAGCTTTTCCTGTGATTGTTGTAGCTGGTGCAGACAGAACATGATGATGATGCTCAACACCAGGGCGACAAAGGTGCTGTTGAACGCCACCCCGAGGCTCACGGTCACACCGGAAATGTCGCCTTCCACTGCCTTGTAGGCCTGTGCCAGTGCGTCACCGATGCCGCGCACTGTGCCGATAAAGCCGATCGAAGGAATGGCCCAGGCAATGTAACGCACCATGGATAACTCCGAGTCCAAACGGTCTGACTCCACTTCACACTGTTCCCGAATCGTATCGGATACGGCCTGAATGCTGCCTGTGGTGGCAAAGCGTTGCAGTGCACTCAACAGGGTGCGGGGCAGCAGATAATCCTGCTCCTGTGCGGGCAAGGCTTCCAGTGAACGGCTGTACTCCCGCGCGTCTTCCGGCAATAACGTGGTGCCTTCGGGTATGTCGAGCAGTGAGCGTTCCAACAAAGCCTGTTCGCGCAGGGCGCCGCGGCCCTTGTAGGCCATGATCGCCAGCGCCCAAATCAGCAGAATAAAGCACGCCTCCTGTTCGAAGTCTCTAATCACAATAGCCAGGCTGCGCTGCGTCACTACGTCCTCGCCTGCAGCCTGCTGGGCCATTTGCACCTGCAGCTGGGCCTCCGCGCTGGGCCTGATAACGCCGACATACAGCGCGTGAATCACAATAATGGCGATCAGCAGGGCGACCAGCTGAAAGGTAAATTCCGGGGACAGCTTGAGTTTCATGGTCGGTTCCTAGATATCCACGGGAAAAGAGACGGGAAGATCTTCCGAGATCTGCTCCGACGCTTCGTAATCGAGAGGTGAGTTTTGCGGTGCACTGCGCGCTGTAGCCGGCGCAGATGCCGCTGCTGAAGCTTGGTTGGGAGAAGGCGCCGTATTGGCAGCGGCTGACTTCGCAGACGATGGTGCGGCGCCAGTGTTTGCGTCGCGCGTAAGGGTTCCCGTCTCGGGCGCCGGATCTTGCGCCTGGGCGTCCGTAATGCCTCCGGTGGCCATTGCGATGACGATTGTGACAGCCATCGTGATAAATATTGCAGTAACTCTCGCGCCAACCTGGGCGCAAGGCCTCAGCGCGTTGCCTGTTCGACTCAGCATAATGGTTTACTCCGCATAGCGAGCGATCCGGAATCCTACGTCATCACGCCCGGCTTGCCCATAATCTCGATAGGTCAGGCGCAGTTCAGACATGCGGCTCAAGGCCCAGCTGGCGCCGCGGATTACGTAGTTGTCGCCGCTTTGCGCGCCCAGCGGATCGGTTTCCGCCGCGCTGTTGGCCGCCGCGATGGCGTAGACGTCGTGGACCCACTCGGCGACATTGCCACCCAGGTCGTGCAGCCCGTGGTGATTGGCGGGGAAGCTGCCAACCGTAGCGCTGACGACCTGGCCGTCAGTGTAACCGTTGACCGTGCGCCCGGTGATGTAGGCAGAGCTGCTGTCAGCGTAGTTCTCCAGCACCTTGGTCGGAGGAAAGGTGTCGCCCCACGGGAAGGTTAGCCGTGTTTCGCCTTGCACGCGGGCCACCCACGCCCACTCTGCTTCGCTGGGTAGGCGGTAGCCGGTTGCGGCCGGGCTGAAGCCGGTTACGATGCCTTGGTTTTGCGTGTAGAACGGGGTCAGGCCCTCGCGTTGGCTAAGCCAGTTGCAGAACTGTGCGGCCTGTTGCCAGCTCACCTGCGCGACCGGTTGATGTTCGCGATTAAGGCTGTTGCCTTCCAGTTGCCCGGAGTTGTGGCTGGCAAGAAATTGGCGAAACTGGGCGTTGGTCACTTCTGTGGTTTGCAGGTAGAACATGCGCCGCAGGTTAACCGGGCGCAGTACTTCATTGGCGCGCCGGCCGGGTTCCCGCCTCGACGCGCCCATAGTGAAGCTCTCCGGCCCCTGCTCTCCCGGAATGAACAGGCGCAGGGTTTGACCCAGAGCGGTTGTCACCTCAGGCTGCAGTTGCGCGACGCGTGCGACTTGTTCGGTTTGCAGGCTCACTTCGATGCGTTGTTCCAGCCCCTGCCGCGGTGTTACGCGCTGCGCTTCGCTGCGATGGCCCGGCAGGCTCACCTCAATGCGGTGCTCCACCGTGGGTAAGGATAATGACTGGCTACCGCGCCCCACCAGGCGCCCGTTGACCCGAACCTCCGCTTCCGGGGGGCTGATGCTCAGGTCTATCGCCCCTAGCTGTGCCTGCAAGGCAATGGTTTTACGACTGCTGGCGCCCGCTGCCAGCTGTACCGTTTCGCTGTGTCTCCGGTATCCCGGGCGCGTTAGCATTAAGCGCTGCGCCTGGCCCGGTAGCAGGGTCAACGTCAGTGGCGTTTGCCCCTGGAAATCGCCGTCCAGCGTCACGTTGGCCCCACTGGGCGTACTGCCAAGCTCCAGCAGTCCTGCCGCTGGCTGCAGCGTGACGGGGCCTAATGCCAGGTCCTTGCCGGCGGTGACTGCCAGTGTGGTCTGCCAGGGCGCGAACCCCGCCAGCTGCAGTTGTAGCTGGCGCTCGCCTTGCAGCAGCTCAACCTTGGCGGGTGTTGTGCCGACGGTTTCCCCGTCGACGAGAATGTCTGCGCCCTCGGGTTCGCTGCTCACGCTGGCCGTCGCCCAAGCGGGCGCAAGCGTATATTCGAAGCGCTCCTGCTGGTCGCGGCCAGCCACCTCCAATGCCACCTCCAGCGGTAAGTAGCGAGGGTGCTGCAGGGTGAGGGCGTGGCTTCCCGCCGCCAGCTTGAGCGAGTTCAGTGGTGTAGGGCCAGCCGGCTGGCCGTCAACAGTGGCCGCTGCTCCCTCGGGTTGTGACAGCAGCGTGACGATGCCTGCGCGTGGTTGCAGGGTGAAGGCAAAGCGTTGGCTGGCCTCGTTGGTTACCGTCAACTGGGTGCTCAGAGCCTCGTAGCCTGCGGCGCTGATTTCCAGCGCATAGTCGCCGGAGCGCAGCAGATATCGCCCACCGAATGGCAAGGTGAAGCCGCGAATGTCGATGTTTGCCGGCACTGTGCTGTCAACCGCGATTTCAATGGAGCGCGCGGTGAGCAAAAAGGCCATTCCGAGAGCGAACAGGAGTACCACTCCAGGCACTAGCCAACGTCGCCAGTCCCGCCGTTGTGGCGCGGGAGGTGGTGCGCCAGCGTGCAGTGGCTCAAAGCCGCTGGGCGCAATAGCCTGCTGTTCGCTGTGCTTATCGCTCATTTAAATAGCATCCGTACAGGCGATCAGAATGGGTGTTGCGGCGCCACTCGCGGAGACGGTAAAAGTCTCTCGCACATCGCGGTAGCCGTCTCGCGTGCCAACCGCCGTGTAGGTGCCGGGCCGCAGCGACAGGCTGTGTTCGGCAAACTGGCCCAGTCGCGCTACCCGCTGCACAATAACCGAGGTCACTTGGTCGGAGCGCAACGTCACCGTGACGGGTGTGTTGGCTGCGGTTAAAAGGCGAGAAAGCTCATCCAGTTGTGTGCTGAGTGTTGCCCCGCGTGGTTCAAGAGCGCGGGCCTGCGCGAGCAGCTGCTCAAGGTTTTGTGCAACCGCAGGGTCGGCAAGGCGCTCCGGTGCCGCCAGCGTGGCGCGCAGTTGCTTGTCGAGGCTTGCTCTGGGCTGGGCGCGGGCCAGCCCTTCTTGGGCGAAGACCAAAGTGGCATCCACTTTCAGGGCCTCTTCATAACGCGTGACGGCCTCACTCCAGGCTTCCTCGCCCTCCAGCTGACGCGCTTCGCGCTGCAGTTTGCCCAGCCTGCTCGCCGTTTGTGCCGAGGCCAACTCGGCAGCGGCCGCGTCAATCTCGGGATTGTTGGGTTGCAGTGTGCGGGCGGCCTTGAAGGCGCGGCCTGCGGCATCGAACCGGCCGTCATCGAGCGCGGCATAGCCTTCACTCATGGCGCGCTGGTAGCGCTGCGCGGCGTGTGCAACTTGCACCCTGGCGAGGGCCTGGCTGGCGCGCTGACTGGCGGGGTCGAGCTGAGTGGCTTCAATTAGGGCGGCTTCGGCTGCGGCCAGCTCGCCCGCACGCTCGGCCGCCTGCGCGGTATCAAGCTGGGCTTGCAGCGGTTCCATAACGGCCACTCTCGCTTTTAGCTGCGCCAAGTCAGGGCTCCCGGGGGCGAGCAACTCGGCTGTCGCGAGCGGCGGCTGCAGTGCCTCCGCATCGCCTGCTTCGATGGCCTCGGATGCAGCCTGCAGGGCCTTGGTAAGAATATCGGGGCGTTGCGCGTCCAGAGCCTGCAGCTGTTGCAGGCTATCCTGATATTGCTCCTTGGCAGCCACAAATTCGCGTGCCTGATAGTGCCCATCGCCGCCCTTTGCAGTCGCCTTGGCGCTGTCCAGAGCGGCGCTCGCCCAGGTGGCCGCACCGACAGACTCCAGTGAGAACTGCAGCTCAACGAGCTGTGCCAGCACCTCCTGTGCCTCTTTGCGCAGTCGCGCCTGTTGGGCATCAGACCACGGGCTTGCCGCTGGCTCCGTTGGTTGCGCGGGAGGAGCTGCAGAGCCCGTTGCAACGCTGGGTGCTACCGCCGCCGGCGACGCTGGCGGGGAGGTGGCTGGGCCAGACAAATATGACGGTAGCCAGAATACAACCGCCAAGGCCAAGATTAACAGGAACGCCAGGCCGGGCAGCAGCCAGCGCGACTGCTCGTTACTGGGCTTGGCAGTGCCTGTTGCGCCGGCGGCCGGCTGGGCAACGTTGAACGGCGTCGGGGTAACGGGATCGTTGGGGCTGGTCATGCAGTTCAGGGGCCTTGTTGCGGCTAGCGTCAGAGTTTGGTGGGCGCGGGCGCGGCGTCGAGCATGCCCACTTCGGCCTGGTAGATGTCGGCCAGCAGCTCGCGCCATTGGGCATATTGCTCTTCGACATTGCCGCTGAGCATGACGGCACGATCCTCTAGTTCAATGACCCGAGGGGTAATTTCCGCTTCCAGAGACATGCCCAGTTCTTCCAGTGCTGCCACGTGGATTTGTGCTTCAGCGCGTTTTTCAAGGCCGCTTTTTAGCAGGTAGCCGCCGCCGATAATCGCCACGTTGCCTGCTGCACGGCTGGAGCTTTCGCTACTGCCCGCGGCGTAGATGCCGGCGAGAATCGACACGCCGCCGGCTATTAGATTTCGTCGGCTTTCGGCTTGCAGCTCCTGCAGCGCGATGGCTTCTTCGTAGCTCATTTTGCGCCATTCCTGATAGGGAACCTGCATCTCGCCGCTGAAGTGCCCGTAATGCTCTTGCAAGGTGTCAACAAACAACTGGTCCCGTTCGCGAATGCTGCGAATACGCTCCAGCATCGGGTCGTCGTCCGCGGGCAGGCGGCGTATTTCCAGCACACCTTTACGATTTTCCGAGAGGTAGCCGGCGAACGCCTGCGGCGAGAAGCTGCGCGCAAACTGCAGCTCGCTCACCAGCCGGATGCCCCCCCGCTGGGCGACAGTCAGCGCCTCCTGATAGCGTGCCAAGTCGTTGGCGATCATGTGGTAGATCGCCTGAAAGGGGTCGTAGGTGTTGCGCGTTGTGGGTGCGTAGGCGTATTTGCTGGCATGCGCGGTGTATGACTTGTCCAGCCACTGAGCGCCGCGCGCATCATGAGCCACAATGTGTAGCTCAAGCGTTTCGCCGTCGGAGCTTACAATGCGGCCTCTGACCAGCAGGTCGACCGCTTGGCGGTCCGAGGGTATGACGCGTACAGCGCCCCATGCGGCGCTGTTCTGCATTGCTTCGGCCAATAAGCGCGGCATGAAGCGCGCTTCTGCCTTGCGCACTTCCGGATAGATTTGTTGTTCTTCGTCGTAGTCCTCCAGGCCTGGGTCAAATACCAGTATGCCTACATCGAGCAATGCATTTTCAGGAGCGGCCTGTACCGGGCCCTCCAGAGGGGGGATGGCGGACGTTTTGACCGTTTGGCTGACGCAGGCCGTCAGCGTAGCGATTAGCAGGGCAGCGAGCGCCAGCCGGGCGGTGTTCATGGAGCGATTCCCTTGTATTTACGGTACTCGTCCCACAGTTTTTCGCGCACGGCCGGGTCGGGCTCGCGCATGGCGGCCTCGCGTAGCTGCCGCGCCACCACATCATCATCGTTGCCACCGGGAATATCGGTTGGGGGTGGGTAGCGCGCCGGGTTGGTGGGTGCGCTGCGGCCCGGTGTGTTGACCCCGCCTTGCCCACCGCTTGCACTCGCCACGGTGATGTCTTCACGGAAAGGCCCATCATCGCCTGAGGGTGCGCCGCCGTCAGCAGTTTCGGTATTGTTGTTGTCGGTGCTCTGTCGTCGCGCACTGCGCTGCTTCGCCTGCTCTTCCAGAATCATGCTGTCGAAGTCCCCAGCGCCGGATTCCAGTCGCGCATCGAGGATGGCCACTTGTTCGGCCGGCGTCAGCGGCCCTCGAACCAATATTCCCGAGGCCGCCGTGCTGCCTGCTCCAGGTGTGCTGCCTGCTCCAGGCAGTGCTCCGTCCATTTCGGCTTCATTGCCGGGTCCGCTGCCCCCCGAGGCCCCAGCCGGGTTACCCTCGCCCGCTGCAGCACCTGCTGCTGCGGCCTCCATTGCGGCTTCCAAAGCGGCCATGGTGCCCGGGTCCAGGGTGGGGG
>ERZ887849.3095-NODE-3095-length-12877-cov-10.836921_pt1 | contig 12877 bp, 24 predicted proteins | sample MGYA00521267_ERZ887849 | MGnify/ENA primary metagenome ERZ887849 (study PRJEB32303, sample SAMEA104408601) | aquatic metagenome | biome: Brackish water; feature: Pelagic; material: water | place: Baltic Sea | collected 2014-06-06T16:11:00 | depth 2,863 m ... | reverse complement strand
TAGCTAACTTTTAACTAAATATACAATTATGAAGATAATAAACAACACTTATTATGGTATTGGAGATATAGTACCTAATGACCTTATTAATGCTCTTACTACTATTATAGATAAAGTAGGTATTGATAGTTTCCAGGAAATGATTCATAATGGAGATTTCCCCGATTATGCTTATGCATATGTTCATCCTTGTGATGAGATGCGTAGCACACCAATGTTCAGTGAAATACAGAAATGTTATATTGCTGAATATACATAGGTTATTGTTCTCTACCTACTAGAAAATGAGATACTCAATTTAGACTACCGATTATTCATTATATGATATCTTTATTTAAAATTATTAAAAAGTACTAAAGATAACGGCAGGTGGGTGTATTATCCCTTAAATAAATAGACTGCAAAGACCCGTAAAGTCGGGTGGGCGTAACGTGATTAGTCCACGTTGACTTAGATGTGAATTGAATAGAAAAGACATCCTTTATGGTGGGGAGGAAAACCATGTTTTTTTACTTAGTTCAGACGGGCTGAACTATTATTATTAACCAAGATGGAAGAAGTCAAGCATCTATAAAAGTACAGACCGCGTTGCTGGAATAGAGAAAACGTTAAAAAACTATTCATACAAATGTAGCTCCCTTCGGGGAGCTTTCTTTTTAAATACAATAGGTTATGAATATTACTAGGATAGAGACACCTATGTTTGAGATAGATGGTACTCAATACAATGAGTACGAGGTAAGAAACCTGATGGCTGATGTTGCCTGCAAGGTTGTAGTATTAACTGAGCCTCTGCTCATAACACAAGTAGACACCAAAGAGGAGTCTTACATGAGGTTGGATGGAATACTTACTGACGACTTATCAGGGTTTGGCTATGCGTCTCTACTTGTATGGTGTATAGGTGTTGTTGTAAACTGTGCGGATTAATTAACTAAAATAAATAGATGTGAGTTTATTATACAAAGACCCTAAAGACGTAAAAACTACTTGCGAAATAAAGCAAGAGGATGGTAAAATAGTTATAGACTTTTGGGCAGATTGCGGAAAGTTTGGAACTGATGAAATGCTTGACGGGTATGTACTTACTCCTGAAAGATTACTACAAATATTACAAGACCGAGATGACTATACAGATGACGAGTTGTAGCATTGTTTACAATGACATTTTGTATGGTGTCGTAGTGAGGGCTCGTAGCTCAGCTGGATAGAGCAACACTCTTCTAAAGTGTAGGTCCTAGGTTCAAATCCTAGCGGGCTCACCACACTTAAAACCAAAATGTCAGTTCCTACTCTTTAATTATAAAAGAGAGCGAAGACATGGATATTTTTAATACTGCTATTAAGACAATTATACTGACCGTCAGCAGTTAGGTTATTATCCGTGTTTAGCATTAACTTGGAGAGAGATGAAAGAAGTAGTCTCTCTCCATAATTTTGTAACCAATAAAATAATATAAAATGAGACAATTCCTTTTCTCAGCGTTTTTTGCATGCCTTATGATTACACTTACATTTGGCACATTATCAATTTTATCCTTTGTATCAGGATTAAGTGTAACTGGATTTTTTATAATCTGTACTATGATATTTGGTATGTTATTGCCAACATGTAGTACTTCCCGTTATTAAACAATTAAATAATATAAATATGAATTCAAATTTGATTACTAGTAAAGAAGAAAGACAACATTTAGTTGATTATTTAGAGTCATTAGGAAAAGCAATTGATGCAAAAACTGATGCAAAATTAGTTAGACTTGCGGGTCAAGTTTTTAAAGGAAGATTGTCTTCCAAACAAATCAGTAAGATGTGTGCTATGTCTTATAATGATAAACTCTGGTTAATAGCACAGTACGAAGAAGAAGTAAAGTATAATACTCCACCAAATTTTGATCATTTGTACTAAAAATTTTACGGACATAGAGAGTTCCTATTACATAGAACTATAAAGACAGATTACTCTCCGTCCGTTTACTACAGACATAGAATGTTCCTATTATCCTATAGAAACAAAGAATTACATTCCGTCTGTTTACTCTGCACAGAAAGACATAGAAAGTTCCTATTGTAAACTATCAATAAGAAAAATACTTTCCGTCTTTCTGTGTTGTTAAAGTACCATTCTCACTTCCCAAGGGTGAGCAGTTTATACTGAGTACTGAGGGGCATAACACTTATAGATAACTTACTATAAACTAAAAGAAAAATCATGAAAGAGATTTTATTATTCGGCAAAGCACTGAAGTGGAAAGACGTTAGTCCAATTACTGTAAATGAATTGGCAATTAGTAAAGGGTATGTAGTTGACCCTGAATGTTGTAACCAAAGAGTTATAGACTTTTTGAGTAGCATTCCAAATAATTACAATACTACTTTTTATGCATCTGTTGCGGATGTTATAGAAAGAAATAGATTTGAACTACTTGTAGATCAAGTTTTACACTATGCTTCTACTTATGGAAGTATGGATACTGTATCACCATATATTGTGAATGAGCATTTTGGTGAAGAATCTGTAGTCAGTATAGATTTTAGTGACTGTAAAGTTATTAAACCTATTACTAAAACAGAAATTGGTATTAAAGTGCAAGATATGCTTGCTTCTGGTATTGCTTTAAAAGGTGACACACTTGACAATTTGTTCAGCCTTATTGAAGAATTCAATTTTCAAATTGATATCAATGTTGTTAAAAACATTGAAGCAAAGATGAAATTGTACTCAATACTTAACATTTTACCTGATTCAGTAGATGAATTTGTTAGATTTATGGTTTATCAGATTACTGGAGAAACTCTTTTAATCAAAAACTTTCAGATGATTAATAAAATTGCTATTAAATCCCATAATCAATTAGATATGGTTAATATCAATAATCAAATGATAAGATTTGGATTAGAAGAACTATCTAGTGTCTTCTTTAGATACAAACCACTATTTCTTGCATTGAGAAAACAAGGTGTTATGATGCGGAGAACTACTAACAAGTTGAGAAAACTTGCTAATAAGCATCACAAACCATTTGTTCCAGGTTATTGGGAAACTATTCTTACTAAAAAAAATTTTGATGTTCAAGAACTTATTGCTAAAAGTAAAACTATATCTAACTTTAAGTTAGTAAGATTGATTAAGGCAATTGATGTTAAATCAGCAGGTTCTGCAAGCAAATTCTTTTTGATCAGGAATGGTAAGACTTTTATTAAGGAAAATAATGATACTAATGTTCCTTCTAGTTTATTATGGATGAGAGAAATCTTTATGGAATCTCTTGTTAATAATTTAAAAGAAAAGAACTTAGGTAGAGTTAAACTTTCTACTAATATTAGACTTGCAATACCTACTTCAGAGAAGACATATGTTGGTAATATTCCATTTGGTAGCTATATCATTCCTTCAAAAAGTAATTCTATTTTTGGAATTAACTGGTTTGGAAGTGATGGAGCACAAGATTTGGATTTATCATACATGAATCTAAATGGTATTAAGATTGGATGGGATAGTGATTACTATTCTAATGAAGAAACTATTGTTTATTCTGGAGATATGACTAGAGCTAATCCTGAAGCTTGTGAATATATGTTTTGCAAGCAAGGACTTGAAGATGGTGTTATTTATGTTAATGCATACGATGCACAATCTGACTCTAAATACAGATTCTTTATTGGTCAAACCAATGATGATTTTACTGTAACTAGTGAGACTCCATCTGAAAAAATGATAGACTTTTCTGCACCAATGACAATTACAGGTGAATCTTGTATTGGATTTTATGTAGATGGTCGTATCTATTTCTCTGATCTAAATCAGGGTGGTGGTCGTGTTAGTAGATTCACTCAAAAGACAAAAAATATGATTCAGTATTTTGTAAATACTAAAGATGCTTTTGTTTATTGGGATGAAATACTGACTTTTGCAGGATGTAAGATTGTTACTGATGATGAAGAATGTGATGTTGATCTTAGTGATGGTGACATCTCTACTATGATATCACTCTTATCATAAACCTACTGGCAGGGTGTAAAAGCCCTGCCATTTTTAAGATAGTATTTTATTATTTAATTACAATAAATAGTTATGACAACAGAATCAACTTGTTTATTCAAGTATTTTAAAGATGGAATTGAGTTATGGACAGGATCAGAAGATCTTGCCGGTAAAAGATCTGATACTGGTGAGTATTGGATTGTTCATATTTTAAATGATTAAATATGATCAACAGATTGATAAAAAGAAAGGTCAAACCTATGACCTTGTGATACTCTCGTCAGAAAACCAGAGGTTAATAATCACTAAAGAAAGATAAACGAAAGTGTTTTACTGTTAGTAGTGGTCATGCATTAGCGCATGAAAGCGGAACATATAAGTTTATCCAGACGCATATTTTGAAATGCCATTTGAGAAATATGAACTGTCTGAGGAGTTGGCAGCAAGAGATAATTAGAGTTCAAAGCTCTAGTGGAGGTTGGTTAGCCCATCTCATCACCTTGGGAGAACATTATCTCGTGACCATTTGTAAAGTAGTGAAGCTGTAAAAGTATGATATAGGCAAAGGTTAACCTCATACTAGGTTCTTAGGAATTAACAGTAACCTTGAAAGACCCGAAGCTTTACAGATGGTGCTAATAAAAATATGATTATGAGAAATTTAAAATGGATTTTTTTAGGGATGGAATTACAGATAGTTTTATTGGGTTATTAATGATAATATATGATTATGAAAGAAGGAAAAGTAACATTTTTAATGGGGGAAAAAGAATACAAAAGATATTATGTAGATCTTATGTCCCAAGATGATGATTATAAGAGATTAAAATATTATAATCATGGTGTACCGCAGTTTTCTTTTGCAACAAAGAAAGAAACTGATACTCACATTTACTGGAGTACATGCACTAAAAATCCAATGTTTGAAAATAGTAAATTGTTTTTCAAACATAATACACATGACGGAGCTACTTATGATAAGCAAAAGCAGACTCTAAAGATCTGGTTTGGTAAAAGATTGTGTAATCTAAATCATAATGTAAAAAGTGATATTATGTCTCAATTTGCACCTTGGTTAGGGGAAGACCATAGTCAGAATGAATTACAAGTTATGATCAATAACAGAATTTTAAATAAAATTGTTAAGGGTAAAGTTAATTCTAATGAAGAATTAGTTGCTGAATTTTGCAAGAATCAACCTTATAAAAGATTAAATATAGATTCTAATTTATTTACTGTGGTTTTAACACGTGGAGTATGGTTACCAGGTAAAGATCTAAGGACAGTTTTAGAAGCTGCTGAAGATGTTAATGGTAGGCTTAGACAAATATTAGTTAATGGAAGACTTGATTCTGACATTATAGATTTAAGCAGAATAGCATTAGGTATTGATAAAAAAGTTCCTACAAAGCTCTTTTATGAAGAAATAAGAAGTCTTCGTAAAGAATACTATTCTATATATAAAAATAGATTAGACATTTATGAAAGTTTAGAAGGTTCTTTTCGATCTTATGAAGTTAATTCTGCAGATGACGACGATTTACCTTTTTAATATTTAAGATATGGATGATAATATAATTACTTCTGTATTAGGATTTGACTTTAATATCAATTTAGTTGATATAAATGATGATCCTGTAAAAATTGGGGTAGGCAGAACAGTCTATCCCGATATTTATAGAAAACATGTAAATATTAGGCAGTTTGATAAAAAATTCTTCACAAATTTTAATGAAGAACTGCTGCAAAAAATTAAAGATTACAAGCATTTAAATAGTTAAATATGAATATCAGAGTTGAATATGAGCATACAGATGTTGCCAAAATATTATCAGAAATGATTAAACATCCTAACAAAGAAGAGCTTGTAAAATTATTTACTCCTTTAGTGTGCGATCATAGTGATGCTGTTCAAAGACTTTTTAAATTAAATATTCCAGGTAATAAACTACCTAAAGTTTTATCAAACGGCACTATATGTAAAGTTCCCGTTGCTTCTTTAGGATATGATGCTAATAAAGAGTTAATTAGGGAAAGATTTGCGGATCAAGATGATAATGTTCCTGTTAAGATTATAGAGTTTCGTGGTTATCACGAATATGCTAATTACAGAATTGAATATACTAATATTTTAGATGATGGAGAAATGGTTACAGAAACAGCCAGGGTTAAATTTGCAGAAATAACAGAAATAGAAGAATTTTAAGATAGTATATCTGTGATATGCTTTTCCAAATAAATGAAACAGGGGGATTTAACATCTCCCTGTTCTCATTGTTAGCTATATATTATTAAATAATATTTGTTTGTTTAAGTATATTACTTTAAATGTTATATATTTATCTGCATATTTATTATATATAATGATTTATCAGCTTCCAAATGGGAAAATCATACATCTCTCAATAGAAGAGTATTTAAATCTAACTGAAGAAGATATTCAATATTTAATTTCATTAGATTATGGGGAGCATATTAGAGATCCGTTTTCAGGATCAGCAGTCAAAAAAAACAGTAAAGAAAAATATTATGACTTCAGTTCTATGAACGATGAAGACATAGAAGATGATGTATCAAACAATCCTTTTGATGACATTGTAGATTTATCGGATAATTTGGATACGTAGTTTATAGTCCGGAATTTAAACTACCACTTACCTTAACATGAGTAATTAAGGATATAGTATACACTCAAAAATCAATTTATTTATTTATTAATTAAAACTTAAGATTATGAACTCGAAAGTAGTTGTATTAGCAGATGAAACAACAGGAGCTGTGGTTAATGTTTCACAAAACAATTCTGAGTATGGATATCTCCGTGTTCAACAAGTAAGAACAATGATTGATGATAATGGTTTCTTGCGTAGAAAGCCAATTTCAGCATTGATTCCAGGTACAGTTGATGAGTTAAAAGCATCAGGGTTCTTTGCAGGACAAGAACTTGATGGTAAAATCATTGTAGAAGAATCACTAGAGCCATTCAATGAGAAAAATCCAGATAGAGATTTAAAAATTGCTGGTGAAACTGGTATTGTTTGTACTTTAGGAGGACTACCTATCTACCGAAGAACTAAAATGAGCTTTGATGGTAGTCTAACTGATACATTAATTAAGCACGATAATGTTGAACAGTTACGTGAAGCATATCAAGCTGCTACAAAAGCTAATTCTGAAGCAGTTCAAAATGCAGCTGGAGCAGACTTTAATGTATAAAAGTTAGAATAACTTATAATATATCTAATAAAAAGGGGGTGCATAGCCCCCTTTTGTTTTATTAATTCAATTGTATGATTAAAATGGAAAAGTTAAAAAAGCAGGTAAGACATTACCAATTGCATAGTGGTAAAACATATATGCAGTATGAACAAGATAAATACTCAAAATATCAGAACTACTTGTATAAAAGAGCTCTGTATGGATTAAGTAGTATTGAAAAGGATGAACTAGAAAAAATGTGTGAAACAAAAAAACACAGGATCAGAAGAGTTCATCGTAGAGCACAGGGGGTTTTAAATATTGAAAAACAGAAAGTTACTATTGCATATACTAATGATATTTTTCAATATTTTTTCCCAAACTCTAAATTAACAAAGCAGTTAGCAGAGTTAACAGATACTGATGAAAACTTTAGAAATAGTTTAACTCTTAAAGATTTACTATTGACAAAAGATGATATTATTAGTATCTTTATAGAGAACGGGGTACTTCCTAAAAACTTTTTAAGTTTAAAAGAAGAACCTGTTAGATTGCCAAGTTTAAAAAATGAAAACAAAACTCAAAGAGTGTGATGGTTGTAATAAAATGACCGTTATATGGAAGAACCATGAGGGATTTAGATACTGTAAGTATTGCTGGAGTTGCCAAAAAAATTCAGATGTTACACAGAAACCAAAAAAATCTAAAATTCCTCGGGTTTCTTCCAAAAGAAAAAAGAAAGATCAAGAATATCTTAAATTAAGAGAAAGATATCTCACAGAAAATCACTTATGTACTGTAAATGTAAATGGTTGTACTAATAGTGCAACTGATGTGCATCATACATATGCTGGTAGTAATAGAGAAGCATTTTATTTAGTTCAAAGCACCTGGTTACCAGTGTGTAGGAATTGTCATGATTGGATTCACAAATTTCCAAAAGAGGCAAGAACAATGAAATGGCTAAAATAATTTAAACATTATGACAAAAGATGAAGTTCAATTAGAAGCATTAGCTGCAACTGATAATAGACAAAGATGTGGAATAGTGTTAGGTACAGGTGTTGGTAAAACTTTAGTTGGTTTAAAGCATATAGACAAGAACACTACTTCTTTAATGAAGTGTTTAATCGTAGCACCTAAAAAATCTATATTTCAATCTTGGAAAGATGATGCCGAAAAATTTGGCATGGAACATCTGTTGGATCGTATGGTATTTACTACCTATTTAAGTTTAAATAAACGTAATCCAAAAGACTTTGATGCAGTTTATTTAGATGAGTGTCATAGTCTATTAGATAATCATAGAGGATTCTTACAACTATATAAAGGTAAGATACTTGGTTTAACTGGTACACCACCAAAGAGAAGTTATTCTGAAAAAGGAAGGTTGGTTAGTGAGTTTTGCCCGGTAGTTTATACATTTAAAGCTGATGATGCTGTAGAAAATAAAATACTAAATGATTATCAAATAATTGTACATCAAATAAGTTTATCTAGTGACAAGAATTATCTTGTTAAAATGAAAAATAGAAAAGCTTGGATGACGAGTGAAGAACAAAATTATACTTACTGGTCACGTAGAATTGATATCGGATCTGGAAATATGCATATGCTTAGAGTTATGAGAATGAAAGCAATGATGGAATATCCAAGTAAAGAGAAGTATACTAAAAAACTACTTGAGAATATTCCTACAAAATGCATTGTATTTGCTAATACTCAAGCTCAAGCAGATAAACTTTGTGATCATAGTTATCACAGTAATAATCCAGATTCAGAAGATAATCTTATTGCATTTAAAAATGGTAATATAACTAAGTTATCTTGTGTATTACAATTAAGCGAGGGTGTTAATATTTCTAATTTAAAACAGGGTATTATAATGCACTCATATGGTAATGAGAGAAAGGCAAGTCAAAGGATCGGTAGACTTTTAAGACTTAACCCGGATGATAAAGCTATTGTACATATACTTTGTTATATGAATACAATAGATGAAAAGTGGGTTAAAGAGTCTTTAGAAGGCTTTGATCAAAGTAAAATTTTATGGAAGGATTACGGGGTTAGTTTATATTAACCCTGTAATTTTTCGTATATTATAAGTATATGATTAATTCAAATTTACATAAGCTAGTTTTATATAACGATACTATTCATACATATCAATATATAATGGCATCATTAATAAAATTTTGTAATCATCACCCTCTTCAAGCAGAACAATGTGCTGTTATTACAAATAATAATGGTAAATGTGTAATTAAAGAGGGAAGTGATTTTTTAGAAATCTTAGAAATAAAAGAAAAACTAAAAAATCTTGAAATTATAACTGAAATTGAAAGTTATGAAAGTTATATGCATTAATTCAGAGGATAGACCTGATAGTATACCTCTAAATGAGTGGATAGAAGAAGGTGAAATTTATACAATAAAAGAAATTGCTACAATGGGATTGCAGCATGGTACTTTAGGATATAAACTTAAAGAAGTTGAACTTAGCGAGGGTTCGTTTCCTTATGAATATTATAATGCCAATAGATTTATGTTTCTTGAAGAACTTTTTCAAAATGGTCAAATGTTAAAAGAAACGGAAAGAGATTATAGTTCTGAAGATGCTGACTTAGAAATGATATAATATGGTGGAATACTCACGAGATGAGGTTCTGCATTCTTTATCGCAACTTAATAAAAAATCTAGAAAAAGGATATTAGTAGATCAAAGAAGTTATTTATTGGCTATTCTAGCTTATAAATTCAAACTTACTGAACATAAGATAGCTGATCTTACAGGTTATAAAAGACATACAGTAAATTATAATAAAAAGATTGCTGTACAATTTCATAACAATAAAGATTATATGTCTAATGTTTATGTTTATGCTCAACAATTCCCTTTTGATTTCAGTTTAATTATTAATAGTCCAAAACCTCAAAGAAATGTCACAATTGATATAGTCATAGGGGAGAAGATGTATAATAAACTAAAAGCTTCTGGAGTTATATTGGGTCATAAAGATGTAAGAACTACGATACACTTACTTTTAGAAAAAAGTTTAAAGGTATGGGAAGAATGAAAGATTTATATATAGAAATTTGTAATGCAAATAATGGTGAAATACCAAGAGAATTAACTATAGCAGATGCTGCTAGAATGAAAGAATTAGAAATTTATGAATGGGAATTATATGAGAAAAAGATGGCAAATATTGGATTACAACATTGGAAAGAGAATAATCCTTCAGAAGCTAAAAAGATGGAGTTTGCCGAAAGAAAATCTAAACATGTCTACAAAGAAGACGAGGATTAATAATGAGCAAGGTAATTAAAACTACTAGAAAGTCTATGATTATTAGACCTTACAATACGTTAGATTTTTTAATTATGGTAAAAGGTATTAAAGATAAAAAAATCAAAAACCTTATTGCAGATATATGTGAAGAGCACTTTAAACTTTGTTCTGAATTAGAGACACATGTTGGTAGTAACTTAGCTTACTTATGGTACATGTATCATTCTGGAACAAAAAAAGGTGATTTTAAACCTTTTATGTTTTTAGCTGAAATTAATCTTTTAATAAATCTTAAGTATCTAAATGAAGAGTCAAAAGACAATATTATAGAGATGTTAAAGAGTGAAGATGAAGATAATAATTATATAGCTGTAATAAGTATTTTAGAATTAAGAAAGCAAAGAATTAAAGATTGCAATTTATATACGAAGGAGAACAAGTTTTATGATCATGTTAACTATCAAAAAGACATTATAAAACTGGATGATTTTTATAAATCAAAAATAGATTAATATGAAAAAAATGACTTTAGAAGAGTATTTAACTGAGCAAATAGAAAAATGTGATAGATATCCTAATGAATATACAGCAGGTGTTATAAATGCATTATTAAGGGTTAAGATTTTTATAAAATCTGATAATTATTTAGAAAATCAAAAAGTTAAAAACCTGGAAGATTTTGTTGACAGAGTTATTAATCATGCTTACATGTATCAATCTGAATTTTATAAAGAAGGTGTTGACTTATTAAATAACAAAAACAATGGAGAAAAACCAGATAAAAAAGAAACGATCTGACTTAAAGAATCAGATATATCAGTTTATTAAATCTCGAAAACCTGAATATTTTCCTTTTAAACTAGGAGATAAAATTATTCAATTAGGTTTAAATAATTGGTCCTTTGATAAAAAAGGAGATGTTTTATCTGAACCATATATGGAAATAACTGGAGTAGGTAGAACATTATATTTTTATGTATGGGGTAGTAATGAGCATGTAGGTAGTAAAAATACTTCATATAGATTAATGAGATATAATCCAAATGCTAAATCTATAGAGGATTATATAAAATTAAACCAAAGATGAGTAAAGAGAAAGACATAAAAGCCCAGATAATGGCACTAAGGAGCAACCTGACTGGTGACCTGTATGAAGACATGCAGACACACCAGCAGATATATGAACTAAAGAAGTTACTAAACCCTGAGATAGTAGATAAACCAGAGCTTGATGACGATGATGAATGTCTGTCATGTGGATCATAAAACAGAAATAATGAGCAAAGAACAAACACCGATTGAGGAAGCAAACAAGTGGTTTGAAAAAATAGACGTAAAAACGTGGTTACAAACAATCATAACAGATGTAAACCCTAAAGCCTGTTTAGCTGAAGTTTTAGCAGATTTTGGAGAACAACTCCTAACCAAAGAAAAGGAACATAGAGAGGAACTGATTAAAGAAACTTATGCAGATGCTTTAATTAACCTAACAATGTTTGAGGAAGGAAAAATATCAAAAGAAGAAATGGAGATGATTTACAAAAGAGCTGAACAATACTACAACGAAGTAAAAAAGAAAACTTATAGATATGAAGAAAGAAGCAAAGGTACATGAGTTGAGTAAAGGGCAAGGTAAAATGTACAATGGTGCATTTGAAACTAATGACCCATCAGAAATGGATTCAATGATTGTTCAGAAACACCTCTACATCACAACAGATGAAGAGATTAAGAAGGGGGATTGGTTTATTAATTTAGGTAGCGGTGGACATCCTGGAGTAGCCATATACCAGGCTAATTCAGAGAACTCAAAAGCTATAAATGAGTTTAAATTTCCAGAGATAAAGAAAATCATAGCAACAACTGATACTGAGTTACATTACAATAAAGTAGTTGAAGAAGATATGCATATGTATAAAGAGTCTTTACCTCACATACCTCAACACATCATAGAAGCCTATGTTAAAAAGCCATTTGATAAGGTGTTGGTGGAGTATGAAGAATGGACTACCATGTATAGAGGGATGGCTAATTACAAACTAAAACTAAACCAAGACGGAACACTTGCTGTTAGTTTGGTTGAGGAGAAGATGTATAGTAAGGAAGAACTACTAGGTCTTACTATGGGTAATTCTAATATAATTAACTGGATTAACGAAAACTTATAGATATGGAAAATGAATTTGTAGATTACAGTACTGCATTAGCTTTGAAAGAGTTAGGATTTGATGAACCTTGTTTTGGTTGTTATACTAAAGACAAAGAGTTATCATTAGATCGTTCTGATAATAAAGGTGAAGGTCATTACTTCCAGGATTGTTCAGCCCCACTATACCAACAAGCATTCAGATGGTTTAGAGAGAAATATGATTTCGTAGGAACTATTTTAGGTGATGGGTTTA
>ERZ887849.3093-NODE-3093-length-12887-cov-7.864324_pt1 | contig 12887 bp, 12 predicted proteins | sample MGYA00521267_ERZ887849 | MGnify/ENA primary metagenome ERZ887849 (study PRJEB32303, sample SAMEA104408601) | aquatic metagenome | biome: Brackish water; feature: Pelagic; material: water | place: Baltic Sea | collected 2014-06-06T16:11:00 | depth 2,863 m ... | reverse complement strand
TTAATTATTAATAACTTACTAAATTATTATAAATTATATTTTTTCAAACTCGAAAAAAATATAAAACCGCAACCAAAGGAATTGTGTGAATCTTGGTAAAACCAATTACGCCCCTACCCTCCAAGAGCGAATTGCTTGATTTTATAAAATTATCGTCAAAGCCGCCAAAAATAAGAGAGATCGCACGTGTTTTTGGTGTTCAGCCAAAAGATAGAGCTGCCTTGAGGCAGTTGTTATTACAAATTGCCACCTCATCTGACACGCCACATTCGCGCAACTCTAATAGCACCCAAAAAGGGACTGAAGATTTACAGATACCAGAGCTATGTATTATGGCAATTACTTCCATAGATTTCGATGGAATTGCAGGTGCAAAACCGGTTGACCAGCACTTAGAAAAATCTGGTTTTTGCGCTGAAATTAATTTGATTTCCCAAAAACGGAAAACCCCCATTTTAGGAGATCATATTTTAGCCAGAATTACAGATGCATCAAAAATGCCGGCGACTGCAGAATTAATGCGTATTTTGCCAAAACATTCACAGCAGTCGATTATTTATGGGCGTGCCTTCAAGTCAAAGGCAAAATGGTATTTAGAATCCTCTGAAAAAGGTTTACAAAGACCAATATTATTGGATGTCGTAGCAAATAACACACTTGAAGAAGGTACGCTTGTAAAAGCTGAATTGCTTAGAGCCTCTGATAAATATCTCAAAAAAGCAAAATTGATAGATATTATTGGTCATATTAATAATCCAGAATCTATTCTTGCACTCACTATTAGCGAATATAACCTTACTGACGGTTTTCCAGAGGATGTGATATCCAAGGCATCTATTGCTATCCCTGCCCCCTTATCTACTAGAGAAGATATAACAGATATCTCACTGATAACGATTGACGGTGCTGATGCAAAGGATTTTGATGATGCCGTTTTTGCTGAGCCGCTAGAAAATGGCGACTGGCGTTTAATCGTCGCGATTGCAGATGTCAGTCATTACGTACAAGAAAATTCAATCATTGATTTGGAGGCGCAGAAAAGAGGTAATTCTGTTTATTTACCCTCTAAAGTTCTGCCCATGATACCTGAAAATCTCTCAAATGGGTTATGCTCATTAAAACCGAATGAAGAAAGAGCCTGTCTTGCAGTTGAAATATTTTTAGACTCATCTGGTAATAAAAAATCACACAGATTTATAAGAGGATTAATGCGGTCTGTTGCCAGACTAACCTATGATAAGGTGCAGGCTGTTTATGAAGGCGTTTTCGACGAAAATCAATTAATGCTTCCTAATGGGACACTTCATCATTTATTTGCTGTGTACCAAGCTAGAAAAAAAATTCGGCATGAGCGAGGCACATTAGAGCTGCAGCTCGATGAATGCTCTATTAAATTTTCCGAAAACAACATCCCAATTGAAGTGGAAATTAGGCAACAAAAAGAAGCAAATGAATTAATCGAAGAATTTATGATTCTAGCTAATATTTGCGCGGCAGAGACATTAGAAAAGCACCAAAAAATATGTGTTTATAGAATACATGAACCTCCTAATTCTGAAAAATTATCCGATTTTATTGCGCTGGCAAAAGGATTTGATATACAGCTTCCAGAAACACCCCATTTTTCACCTAAACATTTTAACCAAATTTTGGCAAAAGCTGCAAATGATGCAGACAAGGAAATGCTGCAAAATGCAATTTTAAGAAGTCAATCGCGTGCTTCCTACTCAATTGAAAATGCTGGTCATTATGGGCTGGGTCTTCAGCGTTACGCACATTTTACTTCTCCTATCAGGCGCTACTCAGATTTATTGGTTCATCGCTCTTTAATAAGTGCCTGCAATCTTGGAGAGGATGGCATTAAACACGCAACAGCCGAACAAATCACTGATATCTGTCACCATATAAGCCAAACAGAGCAAATAGCAGCTAAAGCAGAAAGACGAGCCATTAATAGAATGACTAATATCGTTTTATCTGGCTATTTAGGGACTGAACAAACAGCTAGAATAATAGGTGTTACACACTCTGGATTATTTGCCTCTATTCTTGAAGGACGGGCTGAGGGATTCGTATCTCGAAAATCACTTCCAGATGATTTTTATCAAATAGACATTAAAAAAACCACCTTAAGCGGCAAGCATCTTGGCTGGCGGTTCTCTCTTGGTCAGGAAATACAGGTTAAAATTTCAGAAATCTCAGTTGCTAGCGGTAATGTATCCCTATCTTGGCGTGCAGGCGGAACTCTGCACCCGATGCAGAAACAAGCGAAAAGCAATAAAAAATCTCCTAAAAATTTGGGTAAAAAATTAGGTAAAAAATTAGGTAAAAATCAAAATAGGAAATTGGTTAAATAAAAACATCATGAGAGTGCAAGCCTATGCTTGACAAAATCAAACAATTAACGCAATTTGACGCTGATTAATAAGCAATCTTTAAACGGAGTATGTTATGGCGAAGCCTGCAACCCTTCAAATTAAACTGGTTAGCACCGCCGATACTGGTTTTTATTATGTAACCAAAAAGAACCCGCGTACAAAACCAGAAAAGCTTGAGCTCATGAAATATGACCCAAAGGTCCGTAAACATGTGCTATTTAAAGAAGCGAAAATTAAATAGCTCTGCTTTATAATCATGCGTTTTGGTATAGATATAGGTGGAACAAAGATTGAAACCGCTATCCTTTCAGATAGCGGTGAATTTTTGTTAAGAGAACGAGTTAACACACCTGATAATTATAAAGAACTATTAGAATCAATGGAAAAAGCAGTTGCTTATGCGTCTGCAGAAACTGGTTATACTGGACCTATTGGGATATGTATGCCTGGTAGTGTTTCAAAAAAAACAGGGCTGATTCAAGGAGCAAATGCTACTTTTTTGAACGGTAAGGATTTTCAAAAAGATTTACAGGCATGCCTTAACAGACCAATTCGATTATCAAATGACGCCAATTGTTTTGCCTTATCTGAAGCAATTGAAGGTGCTGGTATAGGTTCTAGCGTTGTGTTTGGCGTGATTATTGGAACTGGTTGTGGCGGCGGAATTGTTGTTAATAATCAGCTTGTCTCTGGAGTCAATGGAATAGCTGGTGAATGGGGTCATACCCCTCTACCTTGGCCTGTCGAAAATGAATTTGACAATCATACATGCTGGTGTGGAAAAACAGGGTGCTTAGAAACTTATATTTCAGGCACTGCTCTTGAAAAAGATTATGAACGATTTGCTGGGACACCTAAAAGTGGCAAAGAAATTGTCGCAGATTGTGCCAAAGGCGACATTGTTGCAGAAGCGGTTCTACAAGCGTTGGAAGATAGAATAGGGCGCGGTCTGGCAATGGTTATAAATATACTAGACCCAGATGTAGTCATATTAGGAGGGGGGTTGTCGAATATTGAGCGCCTCTATAAAAATATCCCTCAGAAATGGCCTGGGTATGTATTTTCTGATGCTATTAGCACGAAACTTCTTAAACCAAAATATGGGGATTCCAGCGGTGTGCGTGGGGCAGCACTTTTATTCCATAATCAATAACCACGGACTTCGATTACCCAAAATTCTTTGCATATAACCAACCCAGCAAGAAAATTATTTTCCGCAGTCTTCATTTTCAATTAAATTGGCATCTGAAATTGCTGCTTTTATGGTAAATTCACCATAATTTATCAAAAAATCTGTAACAACCCCGTTTTCATGCAAATCCATTTTAATTTGATATTCAGGCGTAGCCTCTGTTGCCCCATCTTTAAAATAGGCAACATCAACAGGCCAAAAATGGGTAGTGGTTACGCCATTTGACTTAAAATTAGATGTATATGGCTTTCTTTTTCCGATAGCTGCACTTGCTGTTTTAATAGAATCATCTGGCGTACTATTAACAAAAATGCGCTTTGATTTGAATTTTTCGCCTTTTTCAGCTGCATTAATTATAGCGCGTGTATAAGCAACAGGAAACAGGGTATCCTCTGGCAGAATTCTCGACTCATTATATGCACCAACATAGTTTGCCTCAGCCACCTCCCCTATTGGCGGCAGGCTTGCAAATCCTGTATATATATTCTCAGGCTCGTATGAGCTTTGCTCTCTGACGTCAAAACTATAAAGTTTTCCAGAAATATCCTCCCATGATTCAGAATGGGAAAATATAGAAACTTCATCTCCTGTATCATACAAAAACTGAAATATGTAATCCTCAGTCAACGACCATCCATCACACTGAGCCAGAAATTTAAATGAAATTTTTCCACGCACATCCTGAACCGCTGAATCTTGAGTATTCTTATCCATTGTGAGTGTATAATCTGCTGTATGGGACACAAGAGGCGTTGCTGCATTTGCGCTCGTCTGATGTATCTGAAAAGCAAATAAAACAAATAATAAGAGTAAAAAGACAGGGTTGGATTCTGTTAAAAAATTCTTATAAAATAGGTTCATCTGTCTATCCATCGTGTTTTTATTACAAAATTTTGGAAAGGCTGGTATCGTATCTCTTACACATTTTTTCTGGGAATTATAAAATTTTACTTCTCATTATAATACACGTATAGCATTGCTCTAACCTAACAAAAAACAAATATAGAATAAAAGTAGGTAATAAAACATCAACCTTATCAGAATTATACATATGGTAAAAAATATAATCTACCGACTAAAAAATGATTTTCCTTACCACAAGGTAGGATAGTGGCTATTCTAATGATTTTTAGAGCCTATATCATCTCCTATGGATAATATTTCTACATTAATAACAAAGACAAATGAATTAACTGAAGCCTTATCACTTCTGTGTGAACATAGCGTTATTGCGATAGACACTGAATTCATTCGTGAATCAACTTACTATTCCAAATTATGTCTTGTTCAATTAGCAGCAGGGGAGCATTTTTTTGCGATCGATCCCCTGGCGGATGACATTGATTTAACCGCATTATATGAAATGTTGAGCAATCAGGATATTTTAAAAGTATTTCATGCTGGGCGCCAAGATTTAGAAATTTTTGTGCATTTGACTGGAAATGTCCCCACCCCCATTTTTGATACTCAAATTGCGGCAATGGTGATTGGACTTGGAGACCAGGCTGGATATGATAAACTAGTCCAACATTATCTTAAGATTGAAATTGACAAATCATCTCGTTTTACTGACTGGGCAGCACGACCATTAAGCGAGAGGCAACTAACTTATGCTTTGGATGATGTAATTTATTTAGCCAAGATATATCCCATTATTCACGATGAGTTATCTGCAAATAATCGACTTGGTTGGCTTAATGATGAAATTCATGCGTTAACTCAGATAGCATTATACAAACCAGACCCACAAGAAGCATGGAAAAAGCTAAAAGTGAGAAGCCACAAACCTGATTTTCTAAATCGCTTAAAGTTTCTAGCTGCATGGCGTGAAGAACGCGCCATTAGCAAAAATATGCCAAAAAATAGAATCATCAGGGATGAAACCCTTGTTGATTTAGCAGGAACAAATCCTAAAAACCCTGCAAAATTTCAAACCATCAGAGGCTTTCCAGGGGGAAGTACAGGAAAATTAGTACCAGAAATCATTCAAACATTAGCAGCAGCAGAAAACAGCCCACGTGATAGTTGGCCAAAAATTCGAGGGGATTATCGTCGTGACAAAGCCCCCGCGGCTACGCTTGAGCTGCTTCGTGTATTGTTAAAACACATAACTGAGTCGCATAAAATTGCGCCAAAATTACTTGCATCTGCCGATGATTTAGAAGCATTAGCAAGAGATGATAATGCCGACATTAAATTATTAAAAGGGTGGCGACGTGAGCTATTTGGCAATACCGCATTACAATTAAAATCTGGTGAAATTGCCCTCACCTTGAATGATAGTAAAGTTGAGCTTATTCCAAACAAAAAAACTAAATAGCTGAATTAAACTTTCCACCATCCATCAATATGTTTTGCCCGACTAAATAGCCAGAATGAGCTGAACAAAGCCACGCACATGCGAAACCAAATTCTGCTATTTCACCAAGACGTTTTGCCGGGTTCTCCCGCTCTAAGATAGAGCGTATTTTTTGTGGTGGTAAATTTTCTTGCTTTGCTCTGCTTGCAATTAACTGGTCAATACGTGCTGTATTAAACTGACCAGGTAATAAGTTATTAATGGTTACATTATATTGTGCATATTCTCTTGCAATACCAGCTACAAACCCGGTGAGCCCAGATCGGGCACCATTGGATAAGCCGAGTTCTTGAATTGGTGACTTAACAGCACCTGAAGTAATATTTACGATACGTCCAAACTTGTTCATCACCATCGGGTCAATCACTGCTTTAATCATTTCTATTGCGGTAAGCATATTCTGGTCGATTGCTTTTATCCAATCCTCCCTGCTCCAATCTTTAAAATGCCCCTTTGGCGGACCCCCTGCATTATTTACCAAAATATCTATTCTTCCTGCCTTCTTTAAAACAAGCGACCTGCCTTCTTCTGTGCAAATATCTGCTGCTACAATTTCTATTTGAGCTCCTGTTTTACGTCGCAATGTATCTGCTGCTATAGTGAGTTGCGCTTCATCTCTTGCATTTAATATCAGCGTAACCCCTGCCCTAGCTAGCGCCTCAGCGCACCCATATCCAAGCCCGCGTGAACTTGCACATATTAAGGCCCTGCGATCTGCAATTCCAAAATCTAACATTATATTGATTCTCCAGAAAATTCTTCAAAAACTCGTTTTACTAATGCAATCGTTATAGGTTGTTTTTGTTTCAAGGACGCTTTGTCTAATTGAATGACTAATTGTTGAATATATGAATATTCACGAAGCACCCTTGGCTCAATGTAATTTAATACTGTTTGTGTTACGGCACATTGCCTTTGTGTGAAATGATGCTCTAATAGAGGTCTAACTAATGTTTCACTTAGAGGTAATATTTCTTGAAAAACAATACTTCGAAATCGTGACCGTAAATCAGCTAATTTCCATTGCAAACTAGAAATTGGTTTTGTCGATAAAAAAAGTATAGTACCAGAATTTCCAACTGCTGTTTGGTACAAAAAAAACAAGGCTTCCTCAGACCAATTATCTGATAATTCAATCTCATCTAATATTATATGCTGGTTCGTAATCTTATCTGGATGCCAATCACGCAAACCAGTCAACAGCTGCGCTCCTGTGCGTTTTTGATGTATTCTGCCAAGACGTGATTTACCGCAGGCTCCAGGTCCGAAAATGTTTAAAAAACCCCCATTTGATGGCCAGTCTGGCCAATTTTTGAGCCATTTTATGGCAAGCTCATTTTCAGCGCCCATGATAAAACTAAATTCATCATTTTCAACATCATCAAAAGTAAAGGGAAGTTGTTCACTCATCAAAAGATCGATCCCATTTTTTTATAAGTACAAACAATATATCTGTTTTATTTTTCAGTAATAAAGAGTTCATTATTTTGATCTATTACCCTATATCCTTCCGCAATAAGATTTGCTCTAAATTGAGGTAAATCACCTGATAACGTAATTCTTATAAACCCAGATGTATCAGATAATGATAGTGGCTCGACATTTCTTATAATCGGCATAGAGGATAAAGTTGCCTGCAATGAGCGCCATTTTGTCAAAGAATTGGTTGCGACGCGTACAGTCATTGTAAAAGCTGTTTGTGGTGAAATTTGATTTTGTAACTTCCAAAATTTCTCGAGTTCTGAAATTAAATTTAAGCGAAACTGCTCACACAGAAAATCAATGTTCTTAGTACCATTTAATGCGTGTGATTCCTCAATTAAGGTGGCAATAGGCTTTGCCTCTTCATCAAATAAACGAGAGCGAAATCGTAACACAGGTACCGTACTAGAATGGTCAATTTCCGCTATTACAGTTAAAATCTGACTGGCATTAACCTTATCCAAAGCAATTTTCAGCACCTCTGGATCTTCTGCAAAAATAGCCTCTTCTCGCAGCTGTCTGCGTGTTTTAATGTCTGGGTCTATTGAAACAAAGGTTAATAATCCATTATAGGTATCACTATGTTGATACCATGATCTCAGCCAATTATTATTCTGATTCCAAACAACCGCGCCAGATGCTTCCTTCCAAATTGGCATCGTTAAAATCGCAGGGCTTACAAGTTCTGCCCAGGCTAATCCATTTTGCCTAAAGAGCGTTCTTATCTCATTCGCATCAAAACAAAAATCTATCTCTCCTAAATATCGTCTTGCCAGCGTTGTCTCATTATGAATATGCATATATCCTAGATAATCCTCTGCCTTCACTTCAGATAGGAGAGATAAAACATCCTCTTGATCTAATAAAAGTCGAGATAATATTTGATAAAACGCATCGCTACTTGCTGTATTTAAGCCTATTTCACGGGCTTTAGTGCCTGTTTCAGATATTTCATCAATACGAACATTCTCAATCGCAAACGCGGTTGCTGTGCATGGTTGTTCTGCTTTGCTGCTAAAACTACACAACAACAAGCTTATAAGTACAAATAGTGCGTACAAAGAGCGGGACAATTTGCAATTCCTAATGCTATGAATTAAAACCAACGTAACTAAAATTAGCGTTTAACATAACACATAATCAAGGTCTTACTAGTATGGATAATAAAAACAATCCATCTGAAATCACCTATCGCGATTCAGGGGTGGATATAGATGCAGGCAACGCGCTTATCAACTCTATAAAGCCTCATGCAAAGCGCACAGTGAACAAAGGCGGACAAGCAGATTTAGGAGGCTTTGGTGGTCTGTTTGACCTAAAGGCATGCGGATATTCAGATCCTGTTTTAGTAGCAGCAACAGATGGTGTTGGCACAAAGCTAGAAATTGCACATCAAAGTGGCATACATAGAGGACTTGGTATTGACCTTGTTGCAATGTGCGCTAATGATTTGCTCGCACAAGGCGCAATGCCATTATTTTTTCTTGATTATTTTGCGACTGGAAAATTGGAAATCGATGTAGCAACAGAAGTGGTTGCGGGGATAGCCGATGGGTGTTTGGAAGCTGGATGCGCCCTAATTGGAGGCGAAACAGCTGAAATGCCTGGAATTTATCAAAATGGTCAGTATGACCTTGCTGGATTTTGCGTTGGTGCAGTGGAACGTGATAAAATGCTAACTCCTAATATGGTTGGATATGGAGATGTGGCTATCGCATTGCCATCTTCTGGTATCCATGCAAATGGTTTCTCTCTAGTTAGGAATTTAGTAAAGCGTGAGGGTCTTGATTATAATGCCCCCTCTCCTTTTGATAAAACAATGTCGCTAGCGATGAGTGTATTGGCACCTACGCGTATTTATCGAGATGCAGTAGCAGCAGCCTTATTATCTGGAGGCGTTACTGGGTTTTCTCATATTACAGGGGGTGGTCTAATCGAAAACCCTCCTAGATGCTACGCTGAGGATCTATGTCTTCGGATATCATTAAAACATCGCCCGTTATTGCCTGTATTCCAATGGATAAAATTTGCCGGTAATATGTCTGACTCAGAATTTGCACGCACTTTTAATTGCGGTATTGGCGGCTTGATTTTTGTAAGCAAAGAAAATGCAGATACTGTATTGCGAGCGGTCCAGGAAACAGGAGAAGATGCTTGGATTGCAGGGCAAATAGAAAAACGCGGTGATGAATCTGTCATTTTAGACGGCGCGCAAGATGTCTGGCGTTAGAATAACCTCCGAAGACAGCAGGTAGAGATGCTTAAAATAGCTATTCTTATTTCTGGCCGTGGAAGTAATATGGTAAGCTTAATAAACGCCATAACACGTGAAAATCTTGCGTGCAAAATTGTATGCGTTATTGCTAACAAGCCCGCAGCTGGATTATCTCTTGCACAAGCAAAAGGCATCACAACAAAATTGATAGATAGAGGTGAATTTACCAGCAAACAAGAACATGAAAGGGCCATTCAAGAAGAACTCAACCTGCATCAACCTGATTGGATTTTTCTAGCGGGGTTTATGGCAATTTTAACTTCTGATTTCATTCAAGTTTTTGACGGCAGAATTATCAATATTCATCCTTCTTTATTACCAAAATTCAAAGGATTAAACACCCATAGCCGCGCCCTTGAAGCAGCGGAGATATATCATGGTGTATCTATTCACCTAGTCACCAGCAAGCTTGATGATGGGCCAATTATCGCCCAATCTCAGATTGAAATATTACCAGATGACACCCCAGAAACACTACAAGAACGTGTCCTTGAGCAAGAACATATTCTATATCCATTGGTTTTAAAATCTTTAGTAGAGAAGAATTTGGAAATCAGATACTCAAAAATATGCTGGCATTATGTTCCTGCTGATAATTCAGATAAAAATATCTCACCTAATTCAATTTTAAAATTTAAAAACCTAGATTAAAGCGATTGCGTATCTATTATTTTCGGTTAATAATATAAACATTATTTGTGAATTTTAATGGGGCAGAGCAATAGTATGAACACCGATAATTTTGATAAACAAGCAACAAAACATCTGTCTTTTTATGAAGGATTCCTGTCCTATTCAAAATATTTAGTTGTAGGTGTGATAGCCATTCTTGTTTTAATGGCTATTTTTCTTTTATAAGAAAAATAACGCCCTAAAAGTTAAAAAAATGCCAGCTTGCAGATATGCAGGCTGGCATTATTATAATTAGCCAATAATTTCTTCAGCTGAAAAGAAATGTGCTATCTCGATAGCTGCATTCTCATCACTGTCTGAACCATGCACTGAATTTGCTTCAATGTTCTCTGCAAACTCTTTTCTGATTGTACCTGCTTCTGCTTCTGCTGGGTTTGTTGCGCCCATTACACTACGATAAGCAGCTACCGCATCATCTCCTTCTAACACCTGAACAACAACCGGCCCTGAAGTCATAAAAGATACTAAATCATTATAAAATGGGCGTTCTGCATGAACAGCATAAAATTCTTGTGCTTGTGCTTTGGTCATCTGGATACGTTTTTGCGCAATAATGCGTAAACCACTTGTCTCTATTTTTGCGTTGATAGCACCTGTCAGATTGCGTCTTGTGGCATCTGGCTTGATTATCGAAAATGTGCGTTGTGTTGTCATAACATTATTCCTCATTTAAATTAAAGTTTCATGCTTTGAGGCTTGCGTATCAGCCAAAAAAACCAATGCAATAAGGCATCCTACCCTATCGACGCGCAGGTTATAACAAATCAACTCACAAAAAAATACCACGTAAATGACTGTTGGTGAATTTTTTTATATTTCTAGTTCAACTGGTTTAATAATCTATCTTTGTCTAGGCTGTATGCTGCCAGCCACCTGTTTGCGTTTGCGTAAAATAGCGACAGGTATTATGCGTATTTGCTGACCAATTTCGCCATTGATTTCTTGCTTTTTCTTTCGCTAATTCTTCTTGTCCGTCAAATAGATTAAACACCCGTTCAAATCCTGCTAGCTCGTCTAGTAATATGCCGTTTGTGAGTATAACATAGGTTGCTGATATTGGATTTTCTTCTGATGAAGAAGATAGCCATATTGATGAGAATTCTGCTACATCTTCTCCTTTCATCCCATGCGCTAAAAAACTATCTGTTTTTTCACTCCACAGATAAACACTTACATCAGACACCTTATTTTCTGGCACTAAAATAAGTGTTTTTTTTCCGTGTAAAAGTGCTTTTTCTGCTATTTGCACAGCTGGTTTTATAAAGTCACTGCTGCTCAAATGATAGAAATCAATCTGATGCATCATCTACCCTAACTGATTAAATTTCATCACACAGACTGCCAGTCATCAATTACTTGATTTAGCAATCTAACCCCAAAGCCAGTGCCTCCTGCTGGAACAGATGCAACCGATTTATCAGACCATGCTTTTCCTGCAATATCCAAATGCGCCCAAGGCGTATTATTCTCAATAAATCGATGTATAAAACACGCCGCTGTGATAGAACCACCAAACATACCACCAATATTTTTCATATCCGCAATATGGGATTTAAGCTGCTTATTATATGCCTCTTCCATTGGCATTCTCCAACTCTTCTCAGATACTTTCTGACCTGCAGTAGATATTTGATTTGAAAGATGATCATTATTTGAGAATAAACCGGCATATTCTTTTCCAAGAGCAACTAGAATAGCACCTGTTAAAGTTGCTAAATCAATTATCGCCTCTGGCTTAAATTCTTGCTGAACATAGGTAAGCACATCTGCTAATACTAATCTGCCCTCTGCGTCTGTATTTATTACCTCTATAGTCTGCCCAGACATGGAGGTTACAACATCACCTGGTCGCTGCGCATTACCATCTGGCATATTTTCAACAAGTCCAATTATTCCAACAACATTCCGAGCCGCTTTTCGTCCAGCTACTGCACACATAGCTCCTGTAACTGCAGCTGCGCCGCCCATGTCCCATTTCATATCTTCCATGCCACGTGCTGGCTTAATGGAAATACCGCCTGTATCAAAACATACGCCTTTTCCAACTAAAGCAAGTGGCGCTTCATCACTACCACCATTCCATTCCATAACAACAATTGCTGACTCTCGAACACTTCCCTGACCAACCCCAAGCAGTGCGCCCATTCCAAGAGATTCCATATCTTTTTCAGATAATACAGATACTTTTAATCCAAGGTCTTGAAGTGTTTTACACCTATCAACAAAACTTTCAGGATAGAGTATATTCGCTGGTTCATAAACAAGGTCACGCGCTAGATGAACGCCATCCGCCATTGCCTTCACCTTATTCCAAATACGATTAAATCGCGCTTCATCCATGCCACTTAATTCGAGAGTTACGACAGCGGATTTTTTCTCTTTCTTTGTGAAATAGCTATTAAACTCGTAGGATGCCAAGGTAGCGCCTAACAAAATACCTTCTATCATCTCATCACTTAGGGAATCAGGTGAAAAACATACATTATGAAAAGGTTTCTTTTTCATTGC
>ERZ887849.3092-NODE-3092-length-12889-cov-54.824996_pt1 | contig 12889 bp, 10 predicted proteins | sample MGYA00521267_ERZ887849 | MGnify/ENA primary metagenome ERZ887849 (study PRJEB32303, sample SAMEA104408601) | aquatic metagenome | biome: Brackish water; feature: Pelagic; material: water | place: Baltic Sea | collected 2014-06-06T16:11:00 | depth 2,863 m ... | reverse complement strand
CCTTCCATGGAGTCCCCTTCCATGGAGTCCCCTTCAATTGGGGCTCCCTCCATAACTTCTCCCTCCATCGCGTCCCCTTCCGGCTCCGCTATTTCTTCTTCGGTTGCGGGTGCTGGTAGTGTGTCTTCGCCCAATACCTGAACTTCGTATTCTCCAGGAAACAGAGCCGCTCCGCCGAAACTTCGGCCTTGCAACTTGAACGACTTTGTGTCTTCCGGTAACGCAAAGTACATGGTGCCGTTGGCGTCTTCGTGAACGCACACAGACTTACGTGGTGCGGCGATGGCTTCCACCGCATAGCCAAATGCTTTGACGTGAGCATTCAAGCCGAAGCCGTCGCGATAACGTTCTGCATCAAACACCACTGTTTCTCCAGACGCTTTTCGCAGCTTGTCGTTGCATAATTCTTTGCCGGCTTCGATGGTGTGCTGCAGGCGGCTGGAATTCAGCGAGACTTTGTTTTGACGGATCCAGTCAGACAACGTCAGGTCATTCGATGGATTCACGGCAAACCACATAAAGCCGTCACCGATGGAAACATCGACCACCAGGTTGGTTCCATCGCTGTTGATGCGACACGTCATTTGACTGCTGACGAAGGATTCCGTTTCGGTTTCAAACGCGGCCTGAACGGCTGCCTGCTGATCGCCCGTAAAGCCCAGATCTGCCAAGGGAAATGAAGCCGTGGGGATTTGCATCCTGATCGCTCTGGATGCTCGCAAAGTTCCTTTCAATTCCGGTTGCTGCACGTTCATGATTATTGCAACGACGCCGAAGAACATCAGAAAGCAAACCACCGGAATGCCAATCGAATACAGCCGCTGCGATTTGCTGCGTTTGGTTTTCTTTTTCAAACGCTTCGACATCGACGTTGTGTTGGTGGCCGGCGCGGCGAAGACGGGAAGCCCCGTTTCAGGTACGGGCGAGATCGGAAGTTCCGGCACTGCGGGAACGGGAACGGGAACGGCAGCGGGAATGGCCTGAGCGCCAGCCTGGTTGGTCGGGGTTGGCTGACTGGCAGGCACGTTTGTGGTGGGAGCTTCCAATTCCGGACTGTTCGCGGCTTCCGTATGTGCAGGCGGAACAATGTTGGGCACCAGCAGTTTTTTTTGGCATTTGGGGCAGCTGCCCTTCTTTCCAGAATAGGCGTCGGGCACCCGAATTGCTGCAGCGCAGTAAGGACAGTTGAACTCAATGGCCATTGGGGATTCCGTAAAAAGCTGGTTGCGGTCGTCGGCAATTTTGCACGAATAATCGAATCTCACAACCCGTTCGAGGCGTCCGGTGTTGAGAAACAGCAACGGTTCCTGATTCTGACTGGCAGAAACGGTCCAAATCCCGCTAACATCCGCGGCAAACCCACGATATGCCTGCCTTTGTCGGACCACTCAGGTTCGGCACAAGACTTCGGACCGAGTAGATTCAATGCGACTTCCTGAAATTTTTTCGTCTTCCAAATTTGCTGTCTCCATCGAAATTTTTCCTCCCAAAACGGAAGAAGGCGACGACGCGTTGCGCAGCCATATGCAGGCTTTGGCAACTCATAATCCGGCCTTTATGTCGTGCACCTACGGAGCCGGCGGGTCAACTCGCGATCGCACCATCACGTGGTGTCAGGAAATTCAGAACGACTTCAAACGTCCGGCCATGGCGCATTTTACGTGTGTCGGTTCCACCAAAGAAGAACTGAACCAGTGGCTGGACCAGGCGTCTGCGGCTGGTATTCAGAACATTATGGCTTTGCGAGGCGATCCGCCTAAAGGCCAGGAAACGTTTACCGCTGTCGATGGCGGTTTGCAGTACGCTAACGAACTGGTGGAACTGATTCGCAACCATTCGTCGTCGTTTGGCATTGGAATAGCTGGCTATCCGGAAAAGCATCTGGAAGCGTCCAGCATGGAAGCCGATTTGCAGAACCTGAAACGCAAGGTGGACGCCGGTGGCGATGCCATTTTCACTCAGCTGTTCTTCGTAAACGACCACTTCTTCCGCTTCCGCGACCAGTGCGACAAGCTGGGAATTACGATTCCAATTGTGCCCGGTATCATGCCGATCACCGATTTCGCTCGCATTCAGCGAATTACCGCGATGTGCGGAACCGATTTTCCAGCAGACCTGTCCGCCAAACTGGAAGCCGTCAAAGACGACGCGGATGCTCAATTTGCAGTCGGCGTCGAATTCGCCATAGAACAATGCCGTCAACTTCGCGACGCCGGAGTTCCTGGAATTCACTTCTATGCGTTGAACAAGTCGCAGGCTTGCCAGAAGATTCTGGAATCGCTGTAGAACCGCGTCAGTGTGTCGCTTTGATTTCGTCGCTCCGCGTTTTTCACACAGCCAACAGGCGACCCTGGACGAAAGCCCGATGCTGTCACCTGCGTCGCTTGGCGACTTATTCAAGACGTCGCAACGTATCTTCTTTTTCAACCTGTTTAACTGAATTCGATGATTGAACTGCGAAACCCACACAGTGCGTTGGCGACTTTAAGCGTTCGCCCGAAAGCTGTTCGATCGATTCGAATCAGCCAGCAGAATTCCGGCAGCCCGTGGGACGATGTGGCCGCGTTGGCTCACAAACGCGGCATTCCGGTCATGGTCGGCAAAGCGGACGTGCCCAAGCAGGGACGCAAGCGAGAAACCGAACGCGTGGGAGCCGGCTCAGCACAAATTGAACCGCCTTCGCCGGTGCCCATCGCCAACCTGTGGAAGCCCGCTCAAAGCCAAAACGGTTATGGTATCTGGCTGGCGTTGGATCATGTTCAGGACCCGCAGAATCTGGGAGCTATCTTTCGGCTGGCAGGCTTCTTTGACGTAAAAGGCATCATCCTGACGAAAGACAAAAGTGCTCCTGTTAACGGCACTGTGTGCGACGTCGCGACAGGCGGAGTCGAATATGTTCCGTTTTCTATTGTTCCGAATCTTGCTCAGGCAATGCAGCAGGCTCAAAAGTCGGACCTGTGGGTGCTGGGCACGTGCGAACGGTCGAAAGACAATATCCGCGACGTCAAGCTGGATAGAAACTGGCTGCTGGTGATGGGCAACGAAGGCGATGGGTTAAGACGGCTGACAAAAGAAACGTGCGACAGTCTGGTATCGATGCCGTCGCTTGGCAAAGTTCCATCGTTGAATGTCGCATCGGCCACAGCGGCGTGTCTGACAACTTTGTGCGGCAATATGTCGACAGGTAATTCACCAGGTGAGGAATAGTCCTGAAACAACCTCCGTAGGGCCGGTTCCCACCGGCCGACACCGTGAACAGTGGCCGGTTGGAACCGGCCCTACATTGGACGCAGATCGGCAAGTTAATTCCAGACAGTTCTTTAGTACAGTCGTTAATGCGATTGCCTGAATCATGTCGCTTGAATCGTGTTGTTTGAAACTGCAACATAGCTTGACAGCTTCCGGGTTAAATGAAGCGTCAGTATTTTTGTTGACCACATCAGCCGCCGGGCGTTAGTCCCGGTTAGTGCAGATCACGAAAGAAAACCGGGGCTAACGTCCGGCGGCTGATTGAGACATGGCGCTGTACAACCAAGAAAATCTCTGCAAACTGGAATAGTCGTTTCCGATGATCAAACCCCACCAGTGCCCCGTGTGTGACAAGACCTTTTCCGCTTCAGAACCGGAAGGTGCCGCTCAGTTTCCGTTTTGCAGCAGCCGCTGTCGGCAGATCGACCTGTTTCGCTGGACGGAAGGCCGCTACGCGATTGTGGAAGACATCGATCCCATGGTCGCTCAATTCCTGAAAGAAGACCCGGACATCACAGTTCAGGGCGAAGGCATTGAAGAAAACGAGTAGTGCAAATGTCGGCACGCGGCCGGTGGGAACCGGCCCTACGTGCTCTACTTCTTCTCATCAAGCCAAAGCCGATCATCAGCGCCAAGCACGACCGGTGAACTGTTAATACGCGGCAAGGCCTTTCACGATGTGTTCAAACGCCTGTGGGGCCATCCGGTTGAAGTAGTCCCACGAATGTCCGCCGCCGGTGGTGTTCAGGTCTCGTTCGTGCAGAATGCCGGATGATGACAGCTTCATGCCAAGTCGCACGCAGCCGTCCAGCCAATCGGTATCAGCCGGGTCGCAGCAAAACCACTGATGCCGGGGCCATGCAAGTGGGTGCAGGTTCAGCACAACCGTGGCCTGGCGAGCGTCTTCCACGTTGTCAAACATTTGATCCAGTGGCAGGCCCTGGCCGTACAATTGGTGAAAGTCGACGGCGGGAGAAATCGCTGCGACAACCGGAAACTGTGCCGCATAGCGAAAGCTTAACTGCAGAGCTCCCTGGCCGCCCATGCTGATGCCCAGCAGTGCGATTTTGGGTGGTTCGATGTTCCAGCGTTCTTCGATAAAGGGCAGCAGCTGGTCGACAATCCAATCCTGAGGACTGATGTCTGGCGAAAAGTCGTCGCAAATGCGATCCATCCACCACGATTGGCCTCCGTCGGGGCAGATCGCCACCAGATTGTGCTTCTGGAATAGTTCCGTAAATACAGCGTTGTCGTTCAGCATGACTTTGCCGTGGCCATGCATGAACAACACGGCGGATGTGGGTGGTTCAGCAGAACTGGGCTGAAACACTTGAACGCTGCGGCCGTCAACCGTTTCGGAACGCCATTCGGCTTTCGGCAGCGGTTCGGCCTTGTCTTTGGAAGGTTCGGGGGATGAAAACCACTTACCCAGTTTACCAATCACAATGAAAGCTGTTCTACAGCGAGAATCGCTGGTTTGTTAAGTTTGTTAAGGATGCGTTACTGTTGATTTCCGAGGGCTTGCTGCACAGCGCCCAGTCTCAATGAGCCGCAGGGCGTTAGCCCCGGTTTTTCGGTGATCCGCACTAAGGAACTGTCTGGAATTAACTTGCCGATCTGCGTCCAATGTAGGGCCGGTTCCTACCGGCCACTGTTGGCGGTGTCGGCCGGTGGGAACCGGCCCTACGGAGGTTGTTTCAGGACGGTTCGTAACCTGGCGAAGTTTCACCAGTCGATACAGGCGGACTTTGGTGGAATCTGAATACTGAAGTGGTTTGGAATTGCGTGTAAATGCTGAAATAATCTCGGCTTCAGAAGCATCCTGTTAAGTGGTGGTCTTTAGTTTCGGAGCTCGTCTTGGCCCATGATGATGAAATTCGCAGCCTTGTCGAGCAGGCTTGTGTTGATTTTGAACGGGAATTGCGAGCGTTTTTGCTGGGCGTGCTGAAAGACGGCCATCTGGCGGATGATGCTTACCAAAAGACGGTTGTTAAGGCGATTGAAGCGTGCTCGGCCGTCAATCAGGACACAATCAAAGGTTGGCTGTTTAAAATTGCCTTAAACGAAGCTCGCGAGATGAAGCGGGTTTCCAAACGGCAAAGTCGATTGAATCAAGCTGTTTCGGAATCGGCGAACAGTTTCAGTTGGTTGCAGTCAAGCGAATCAGTCGCTCAGCCGTTGCTGGCGGCGACAAAGATAGAAGAGAAAGCGATTATTGAGGCGGCTTTGCAAAGGCTGGATGAAAATTATCGCGACGTTGTTTTACGACGAATTCAAAAAGGGCAGACGTTTGCCGAAATCGCCGCAGATTTGAATCGACCGCTGGGCACAATTTTAACGTGGATGCGGCGAGCGTTGCTGGAACTGAAAGAAATGGATGAACTGCGGCGTTTGTCGGATTTTGACAAATGAAGCAGGTCAATCAGAATCGCTGGCAAATCAGAATCGCAGTCAATTAAGAGTCTCAGACGTGAACATGAATCATTCAGAATTAAACACTCCAGAAGGCCGCACCTGGCTGGCGTTTCAATACGTTTCCGGCGAATTGTCGGTCGACGGTGTTGAAGCGTTTGAACTGGCCATGTTGGCGGATGCTTCGCTGTGTGAAGCTGTGGCCGAAATGACGGCGGTTTGTTCTGCCGTTCGTCAGTTGCCTGCCAACACTGGTGCCGTCGGAAATAACACGGCAGCTAACACGGTGGCAACAGCAACGCAGGTGTCTTTGGCGGTGGTAACGCCGACCGAAGTTAAGGCTCGCAAGTCTGGTACCGGCATGATGTTGGCCAGCCTGGTCACCGTCGTGTGCTGTGGGATTTTGGCGGTCGTTGTTTCCAGCTTGCCAAACAGTACGGATCGTCCGGAACTCGCCGTCTCTTCGCTTGAAGATTCTGCCGTTGAGATCCCTGCGGCTGATGTTGTGGCGGCTGAACTGCTGGTTGACGTTTGGGCGAACGGAGCGGTTGTTGTTGTTGTTGTTGTCGATCACGAATTCGACGAATCAGAATTGGCGACGGATGATTTGGAAGTGCCCGAATGGTTGTTAGCAGCTGTCGCGATTTCTGCTGACGAACAACCGGCCACTCGCGAAACGGAGCTATTCTAAATGACTGTTCGCTGGTTCCGCACATCTTCGTTCTCACCCCCAGGCTGGCTTGCGTTAGCCTTGCTGCACGCTTGTGTGTTTTCAGCGGCAGGTGATTCAATCGCGTCCGCCACAGACGACCCTCAGAAGGCCGCTGCGAACGGAGCCCGAGAAAGCGTAGCCCGGGAAAAAACGGATAAGCTGCCAGCCACCAAGCCAATCGCCACTGCGTTGACCGAAGCCGAAGAAAACAGTGCTCTGGCCTTTGCAGCGGAACATCATCCTGAACTGGGTGAATTGCTGAATCGTTTGCGAAAGAGTTCGCCCGCCGGATTTTCTCGAGGCATTCGCGAAGTGCATCTGGGAATTCAGCGTCTGGATCGTTTCAAAGAAAAACAACCAGCCAGGTTCGATGCAGAACTTGCCAGCTGGAAAGTTGATTCAGAAATTCGGCTGCTGACAGCCAAGTGGTTGATGTCTCAGGATCCCGCCATTGAAGCTCAGATTCGCGAACTGCTTCGACAACGTCAGCAAAAGAAAATCGACCGATTGAAAACGGAACGCAGTCGCGTTGCTGAACGTCTGGAACAGCTGGATCAGCAAATTGGTATGAGCACCACAGAACTGGACGCTGACCTTGCAGAAGAATGGAATCGCCTTGCAAAAAAAACGGCTTCTACTGCGAAGGCTCAAAAAAGTCGTATCACAGAAAACAAAGCCAGGGCGGATGCCGCGGTGAAAGCTGCCAAAGACGGCAGTTCGAAAACAGATTCGAATTGAACGTTAACTGTAGATTAAACATGGACCACACAAGTCCGAATTTTTGAAACACTCCCCAAGCCAGCATTCGACGGCCATCCCCGGCTGCCAGTTGGCAGAACTGATAACACAGATTCATCCAACCTCAGGATCAATAAAGGTAATCGGAATGAAGACTTTTGGAATACTGCTGTCCACGCTGCTGCTGGCCGGTACTGTGTTCGCCGAAGATGCGATCATCAAAACTGCGGCGGAACGATTCTCGCCCGCAGACGTCACGGAAACCCCGGACTTTCAACGCCACGTTGTTCCATTGCTGGGCAAGCTGGGTTGCAACGGGCGAGCGTGTCATGGTTCGTTTCAGGGGCGAGGCGATTTTCGGCTGTCTTTGTTCGGCTACGACTTCGAAGCTGACCACGGTGAAATGTACGGACGCATCGATCCGGAAACTCCGGCAGAAAGTCTGGTTCTGGCCAAGCCGTTGATGGAAATTCCTCACGAAGGCGGACAGCGACTCAAACCCGGTTCGTGGCAGCATCATGTGATGCTGAACTGGATCAAAGCGGATGCGCCCAAGCGACCTGAAAACGCTGCCAAGCTGACTCGCCTTGAAGTGACTCCTGCAGAAGTCAGCTTTACAGCAGATGGCCAGACAACTCAACTGAAGGCCGTCGCTGTTTGGGCGGATGGCACTCAGGAAGACGTGACCGACCTGTGCCGCTTTCAAACCAACGACGATCAGATTGCAGACGTTTCCAACGACGGCTTGGTCAATGCGGGAGCTCCCGGTGACACTCACGTTGTTATTTCCTACGACAGTGCGGTTGTTCCAGTTTCCGTCATTCGCCCGATTTCAGACAAAACCGGCGATCAATACCCCGTCACTCCAACTCCCACCAAAGTTGATGAACTGGTTGTCAACAAACTTAAGAAGCTGGGCGTTGTTCAATCGGAACTGTGTTCTGATGAAGCGTTTCTTCGTCGAGTGACTTTGGACGTGACCGGTGCATTGCCTTCCGTTGAAGAAGTGCGAGCCTTTGTGGCCAGCACAGATGCCAACAAGCGAGCGACGAAGATTGACGAATTGCTGGAACGTCCCGGCTACACAGCATGGTGGACAACCAAGCTGTGCGACTTTACCGGCAACAGCGATGATCAGCTGAACAACGTGACTCCCGTTCGTACGGAAGCTTCCAAGCAGTGGTACGAATGGATTCATGCCAGAGTTGCTCGCAACGAGCCATACGACAATATCGTAGAAGGCCTTGTGATGGCGGTCAGCCGCGATCCGGGTGAATCGTTTGAAGACTACTGCAAAAACATGAGCAGCGTTTATCACAAAGATAGTAAGTATGAATTCGCTGACCGAACCTCAATGCCTCACTATTGGTCACGCACGAACTTTCAGCAGATGGAAGATCGAGTGATCGGGTTCGCCTATACGTTTTTGGGCGTCCGCATTCAGTGTGCTCAATGCCACAAGCATCCGTTCGACCAATGGACTCAGGACGACTTCAAAGGCTTCCAGGGTTTCTTTACCGGTGTGACCGGACGTAACCAGAGAGCTCGACCAGACAGCGTTAAAGAATACAACGCCTTGCTGGCAACGTTCGAAACCGAAGGACTTGCCGGAAATCAGCTGCGAAACGAATTGGGCAAGCAGGTGACCAAGGGCAAAGTGATTCCGTTTGGCGAAGTGTATACTACTCCGCCAGCCAAAATTGTCGTTGAAAAGAAGAACGGCAAGGAACGCAAGGTGAAGAAAGGCAATTCACGCACTGCTTCGGAAGCTCGACTGCTGGGACACGATCCCATGGACCTGTCGGAATACGAAGACGTGCGAGAACCATTGATGGCATGGCTGCGTTCGCCCGACAATCCGCTGTTTGCCAAGGCCTTCGTGAATCGAGTTTGGGCGAACTACTTCAACGTGGGGATTGTGGATCCCCCGGACGATATGAACCTGGCCAATCCACCCAGCAACGCTCCATTGCTGGACTATCTGGCGGAAGGCTTTATCGCCAACAAGTTTGACATGAAGTGGCTGCACCGGGAAATTCTAAACAGCCGGTCTTACCAGCTTGATTGGCACCCGAACGCCACCAATCGCCTGGACGAACGCAACTTTGCCCGAGCCGTGCCTCGCCGCCTGCCTGCCGAAATTGCATGGGACATGGTTTCTCAGGCAGTCAGCAACGACGAAAAGTACGCGGCGTTCGCCACCGACATGGAAGACCGAGCTGTCGCGATTCCTGGTGCGGGTTTGCGAAGTCGAGGCAACAATTCTGCGTCCGGCTATGCGTTGACCATTTTTGGACGTTCAATTCGCGAAAGCAACTGCGACTGCGACCGTTCTCAGGAACCAAGCCTGCTGCAAACCATCTTTCTGCGAAACGACGGTCAGGTGCTGTCTATGCTGGACAGCAAAGATGGCTGGCTGGCACAGGTTGCCAAAGAAAACAACATCGCCTTCCAGTCGAAGTCGCCCACTCAGGCTGATCGAGCCACCGACGCTCGAAAGAAGGCGGCTATGGATTCGGCCATGGGTAAACTGCGTTCCCAAATCAAAGCGGCTCAAGCTGATTTGGCTAAACTTCAGAAAGACCCGACGGCAAATGCCAGACAAATTGCTAAACGTGAATCACAGATCAAAAGCGTGAAAGCTCGCTTGAAAAGCATGGCGGAACCTGCTGTTGCTGAACAAGCGTCTGGTGGCGGATCGATTGATGTCGCCAAAGCTATTCAGGACGCCTATCTAAGAACGTTAAGCCGAATGCCGACGGAATCCGAAACGGAAACCGCGACAACATTCATTGCAGAAGCAGAAGATCAACTGGACGGCCTGCGTGGTGTGATGTGGGCTTTGCTGAACACCAAGGAATTCATCGTTAATCACTAACAAGGGCTTTGCCCTTGACCCGGTGGCGTGGCGGGCGGAAAGACGTGGAACGTTCGATCCGCCGAGGCGCTCCGTTGTCGCTTCGGGTCTTGAGTCAATGTGAACAAGTTCTGATCGGCAAACCGGAGCCAGTGCTGCGTGACCGCCAAGAATCAGAATTTGCGTTAGTGGATCCTGTTAAAGATCCCCGAGTCGCAGGATCTTTAACAGGATCCACTACCTGAAAATTGCACAAAACTTTTACAACTTCCAATTTCCCACCTGAATCCAGAACACTCCCGAATGCACTTCGGGGCATCATTTCAAAAAGGATCATCGATATGGCATTTTTTCGAACATGTGATGGAGTCGGTCGACGTGATTTTCTGCGTGCCGGCGTTGCTGGTGGAGCCGGATTGACTCTGGCTAACTATATGCAGATGGCCAGTGCCGATCAGCTTGCCAAAGGTGCTAAGGCGAAGTCGGCAATCTTCATCAATCTTAATGGTGGCCCATCTCACATGGACACCTTTGACCTGAAACCGGACGCTCCCGACGAATACCGTGGCGAGTTCAATCCGATTCAGACCAATGTTCCTGGCATCTACATTTCAGAACACCTGCCAAAGCTGGCCAAGGTGATGGATAAGTTTTGTATTCTGCGAGGCGTTTCGCACAGCGTTGCGGCTCACGCTTTGGGTACAGAATACGTCAACAGCGGCAACCGTCCGCTGCCATCGCTGGAATTTCCGGGCTACGGTGCCGTCGTCAGCAAAGAATTGTCCGGCGATCCGGAACTGCCAAAGTTTGTCGCGATTCCGAAAAGTGCTCAACGCCCAGGTTATCTTGGCGTTCGCTATGCTCCGATGGACACAAGTGCCACCCCAACAATCGGAACGCCGTTTCGGGTGCGAGGCATGTCATTGGGTAGCGGCTTAACGGTGGAAGACGTCGAAAAGCGTAACAACCTGCTGACAAAGCTGGATCGAACGTTTGGCGAATTCGAAGCCGAAAACCAGCTGCTGGACGGACTCGGCCAGTTTGGCCAACAGGCTCACGCCATGATCACCAGTGCGAAGTCTCGAGAAGCCTTCGACATCTCAAAGGAATCCAGCGAATTTTCAGCACCATTCGGCAAGTCGGGTCTGGGTGCCAGCTGTCTGTTGGCTCTGCGACTTGTTGAAGCTGGCGTGCGTTTCACAACTATCAGCAACGGCGGCTGGGACACTCATCGAGAAAACTGGGACGCGTTGTCCGGCAAACAGTTGCCTCCATTGGATGAAGCACTGTCAGCCTTGTTTGCCGGATTGGAAATGCGTGGTCTGCTGGATTCCACCGTGGTCTATGTCACGGGTGAATTTGGTCGCACACCCAAAATCAACAAAGAACGCAACGGTCGCGACCACTATCCTCGCAACATGTTTATGTTGATGGCCGGTGGTGGAGTTAAGGGCGGACAGGTCATTGGCGAAAGCGATGAAAAAGGCGCGATGCCCAAGCACGAAGGCTTCAGCCCCGACGACGTCGCCGCATCGTTCTATCACGCGTTGGGTATCAACCATGAAAAAGAATACAAAACAACCACTGGTCGCCCGGTGATGATTGTTCGCGATGGCAAAGTGATTCCAGAACTGTTCGCGTAAGCAACGTTCCGGTGCAGCAGTAAAATTCAAAAGGCGTTCTCAGGCAACTGAGAACGCCTTTTTTCATGATGTTGCAGCAGGCAATTAGTTCATCCACCGTTCACAGCAGTTTGCAAAACTGCAAAACGAATTTCAGTTTGGCAATCAACGATTGCATCCATCAAGAATGATGACAGATATCAGTGGATGCACCCCAGAGTTAAGGTCTCATTCGCCCCCAATTGCAAAAACTCCGAATAGCACTTCACCCATGCCGGAAACCACTCTTTGTCGTTTTCTCCGAACGAAGGTCTGGAAACAGCATTCTGAGACTTGCTTAGACTCATTGCGATATCCCCTGATAAAAACGGAATACGAACACTATCACGCCATCCCCATCACTGCTTGCAAGCAGCACTAAGTGGTGATAAAGTTGAAGTACGTGGGGATAAAACTCAGGTATGACGTCATACCCGGCAAAATCTCCAGGTACAATATTGTTCGCCACCAAAGAGTAATTCATGTCACCGTTCAAATGTCTTCCCGTCATTCTTCTGGTTTTACTCTTCTGTCCATCTTTACGCACTTACGCAGATGATGGGCCAACAGCGGAACAATCTGACTGGCTTCCAACGCTTAAAGAAGCCGATGATTTACTACACGAGCAAGAAACGGTGCAAGTCGATGGCAAAGAAACGGAAGGTATACCCAACCCGAAATTCACCTTTCCTGACACAGGTACCCCGATTGGCGAAACTCGCCTGAAGATTGGCGATCAGTTCCAGCTCATCGGTGTCCTTGCAGACGGGAAACCATATACGCTGGAGAGGGACGAAAAGGCACGTGGGACACTCGTCCTGTTTCTGTCGTCAACCTGCGGAGCTTGTCTCTCAGAACTGCCACTAGAAAAAGCCTATTATGTAAAATTTCGAGATCGAGGACTTCGCGTTGTATGTGTGAACGTCTGGGATGGCCCCAAAACTGCCAACACCATTATCGAAAAGCACAAGATTCCGTGGAACGTTGTGGTTGATGCGCAGGGCAAAATTGAAGAAACCGTTAGTGTCGATAGACTACCTCTGCTTCTCCTCTTGAACGAGGATTTGCAGATTGTAAATGCAACAAATACGCCTGCTGGGAAGTTTGCACTTCGCACTCGCGATTTCTCTCCGCCGGTTGTCTACAGCAGCAATACTATTCAATCGCTCGACAAATTGCTGCCGCGAAACGCAAACAAGGAATAGCGGCGAAATCGGGTAAGGGCCATCCTTGCGGATGACCCTCCCCACACCACCTAGC
>ERZ887849.3091-NODE-3091-length-12891-cov-45.128778_pt1 | contig 12891 bp, 9 predicted proteins | sample MGYA00521267_ERZ887849 | MGnify/ENA primary metagenome ERZ887849 (study PRJEB32303, sample SAMEA104408601) | aquatic metagenome | biome: Brackish water; feature: Pelagic; material: water | place: Baltic Sea | collected 2014-06-06T16:11:00 | depth 2,863 m ... | reverse complement strand
TCGCCCAGCATGCCAAGCCCGTCGTCACCCAGCTCGCCCAGCATGCCAAGCCCATCATCCGCCAGTGACGCTGGCAAAACCCAGGCCGATGGGGAATCTGGGCCCACTGGCGCAAAAGGCGCCTCGGCAGACCCAACACAAGATCAAACGGGCGCCGCCGGTAAAAAATTAACGCAGGTTGGGAAGGCGCTATCCAGTGCCGCGGGTGATTCGGATGCGCCCCCCCGCAGCGCCAGTGCTGGCGATGATTCCCAAACAGGATCAGGCGCAATGCCGGAACCATGGGATCCCTTACTACCGGAACCGCTAGACACTGCCAGCGCCGATGGCGAACGGTTTGACGAGTCGCCCGCCGCAAACACGGCTGAGACTTTTGAAAGCACCGACGCCCAGTCGGGCAGCACGGCTCAAAGTAACAGCGACCCCGCTACGTCGACGGACCAGGCCGCCGAGAACGGCGAAGATGATTCAGAGATGGATAGGACATCACCAGCAACGCAGGACAGCGATACTGACCTACAAGCCCTTACTGAAGCACTGGCCCGCGCTGGCATCAGCCTGACCAGCGCTGGCGAATTACTCAGCCAAAGCGCAACCAATGATGCTGGCAGCGATGCACTCGATGCAGCCCTCAGCGACGCAAGTATTGCCATTTTAATTCTTGAGCAACAGCTCGATCAAATGGAGACGAGTGGGGTCGCCGGTGACCGGGTCAGCGATGCGGCTAGACTGGTTATTTTGGCGAATGAGGCCCTTTCTGATGCGACCCTTGCAACCGACGGCCGCGCGCCATTGCCAGCAATCTCTGCAGGCACCTCGCAAACAGCCGAGGATCAGCGCATCGCTGAGCTAGATGCTGAGCTTGAGCGCTCGATTGTTGTTTTTGAAGCCGATATTCAGGATGCGCGCAATGCAGTCGCTGCGGAATTGGCTGGCGGGCCAACCGGTGCTGCGGGCGGCCCCTCAATGGTTGATTTGGCTGAGGGCTTAGCGCAGGCTGACCCGGTCAGCGTAACTGAAGACGCTGGTGATGCCCCTGACGAGGCGACTACCGAGGCGACAGCGCCCCAAGGCCGCGCGCCCGGCAAGACCCAACCGCAACCAGCTGGCCCTGCGCCAATTCCAGACGATATTCCCAGCCCCCAAGGCGATGACATTGTTGCAAAACAATTACGCGAAGCCGCTGCCGCGGAACAGGATCCAGCGCTGCGAGAAAAACTCTGGGACGAATATAAACGCTACAAGCAAGGACTCTAACCTGTGACCGAATCCCGCACGCAGAGCGCTATAACGACCCTCGTTCAGCTATCGCTCATCACAACCTTGATGACCCTAATGGGCTGCACGACAACGCAAGTTATTACGGCAAATTCGAAACCACCGGTGCAACTCCAGACCGTGATCTCGGATGCAGAACGCGTAGATGTCATGATAATGCCCTTTGCGCCCAATTTAGAAACGCTGCCTGACGCTGGCAGTGACGACATCCCGGTCTCGGCCGAGGTGCGCCGAGCCGAGTCGCGCTACCTTGCCTTTCATTTAAAAGACACCCTGGAACGAACTGGCAACTGGGGCATTGTTCGCGTTGTGCCCAGCGCAGCGCGGCATCACCCATTACTCGTTTCTGGCGAAATTTTAGCATCCGATGGGGAACGCTTAGCAGTGTCGGTTACGGCAACCGATGCAAGCGGACGCGTCTGGCTCACACAAACCTATGAAGACAACGCCAGCAAGTACGCCTATCAATCCATCAAAGAAGACCCCTTCCAAGACCTCTATAACAACATTGCCAATGATTTAGTCCAGCAGTACCAGGCTCGGGCGGTCGGTGAGATCGGCAATATTAAACAAATCGCCCAACTTGCGTTTGCCGCAGATCTGGCGCCCGACGCCTTTTCTGGCTACCTCATTGAAAATAAAGACGGCACCACCTCAGTTGCCCAAGCACCTGCCGACCGCGATACCATTTTGCAACGGGTTGGCAAAATTCGAGCCCAGGACGACCTGCTCGTCGACACCTTAGATGATTACTACTTTAAGTTTTACCGGGACGTTAAGCCATCCTACGATGAATGGCGCTATGCCACCTATGATGAGGCGGTGAGGCTGCGGCAACTGAATAAACAAGCCCGCAACCGACTTCTAACGGGCGCCGCGCTCATTGCCGGCGGCATCTATGCGGGCTCTCAGAGCAACACCTGGGCTGCTGACGCGGCGGCAGCCGGCGCCGTGGTTGGCGGTATCTCCGCCGTCAAAAGCGGCCTAGACCGACGCAAGCAAACCGAGATTCACGAGCAAGCGCTCCGCGAGCTCACACAATCTTTAGGCCGCGAGATCACACCGAGCGTCTTGGATATCGAGGGCGCAACCGTTGAACTAACCGGTAGCGCCGAGCAACAGTACGCGCAATGGCGATCTATGTTGCGCGCCCTGTATCAAGCAGAACGTGGTGTCGCACAAGAGCCTCTAACGCCTCAGGTCCGATGAATAACCCATGTTGACATCGATCGAATCCGGGACCCTACTCGCTGAGACGTTCACCGTTATTGACGCCGTGCCAACACCCGAGGCCCAGCATCCCAGATTTCGGGCGACGCATTCATCCACCGCCAGCGAAGTTTTGATAACGGTTGTGCCCCTCTTAGCCGGCGACCTTACAACCCTTGCGGCCATCAGTGACCGACTGAAAAAGCTGAGCCACCCGGATATCCAAGCGCATTTGGGTTTTTGGGAGGATGCTCACGCAGCCTATCTTGTTGACGCGCCGATCATCAAAATGGCGAGCGACCCGATTGCCAAACCGCCGACAGCCGCGCAACTGAGGCGCTTGGTCGCCGCGCTGGGCTATGCCGAGGCGCTCGGCTTTCATCAAACGGGATTTGATTTGGCCTGGCTCACGCAAGCAGGCCATCAAGGCTTCATGATTCAGCATCTGGGCTGGCCACGCTGGGCGCTGACCTCGGCGCCACACCGTAATCCTGATGCCCTGGCGGTGATGAACTTTGGCGATTGGGCCTATCCGCTTTATACCGACGCACCCTGGCAGGGTCTTGACGCGTTGCAGGCGCAACCACCGCTGCCCGCGGGTTTAACGACCCTGATTTCTGCGGTGCAGCAAGGTACGACCCAAACCTTTGGCGACCTCCTGGCCCTCATAGATGCCCTGGACGCAGACGCAGCATCCGGCGTGGTCGGAACGGGTCCGTTACAGGCGACCACCTTCGAGATCGCAACCCCCGCAACCTCCGAGGCAGCCGCATCAAGCATCTTGGCGGGTTCAACGGTTGCAACCGATGGTCCCGCGCCAAGCGCACCGCCGCCCAAATCCGGCTGGGAGCCTAAAACGCTTTTAATCGGTTTTGCCTTAGTTATCCTTGCCGGCTTTATCTTTTGGGTCCTGCCCGATTTAGTCGGCCCGCAAAACAACCGTCAAACCCAGGTTGATATAAACCCAGCCGCTGCGGACACGCCAACGGTTGTCACGAAGCAGGCGCCGATAGCCACCGCCAAAGCCAAGATCATCGCAGAGCAGGCCGAAGCACTTGCCGAAACCTTTCTTCGCAAACTCATCGCACTAGAAGATTTGGGCCTTGCACTTTGGGACCCAAACGCCCTTGCTCAGATCAACCAAGAGGCGATGGCGGCTGATGATGCCTATCGTGCAGGAGAGGCCCAAACCGCCCTTGCGCTGTACACACAGCTACTGGCCACCGTTACCGAACTTGAGGCGGGCCTGCCGGATCGTCGCGCCGAGAACCTTGCACAAGCCCAACAAGCCTTATCGGAAGCAGACGATCGCAACGCGCTCAAGTTCTGGGAAATCGCAGCCCAATTAAATCCGCAGAAGGTCGAGGTACAATCAACCTGGCAGGCCGTTCAACAAATCCCAACCATCTCAGCGCTCATGAGTGAAGCCGACATTGCTGAACGGGCAGGCCAAGTTGAGGACGCCAACACCATCTTGCGCGAGGCGACTGCTTTGTTCCCAGACTGGGCGCCGTCCCAAAAAGCCGCTACCAGAGTTCAACAAATCCTGATCCGAAAGCAGTTTCAGAGCAGCATGTCACTTGGGTTTACGGCCCTCTCTGAAGGATCCTATGATGCGGCGATCAGGGCATTTGAGCGGGCGACCCGCATTGATCCGAACGCAAGCGCCGCCCAAGACGGCCTAGAACAAGTTCGCCAAGCGCAGCTCAAGGAGCAGATCCAAGCCCTTTTTATCGAGGCCCAAGAGGCAGAAACCCAAGGGCGCTGGCTCGACGCGAAAGCCGCCTATGAGGCCGCACGCAGCCTGGCGCCCAATTTGACCGATCTCACTGCCCGGATCGAAACCATTGATGCGCGGATCGCGCTCGCTGCGGCATTGACCCAGATCCTTGCGGACCCAGCAAGACTGCAAAGCGACACCGAACTCAATCAAGCCAGAGATCTTGCGATCACGATCAGTCAATTACCCCCACCCGTTGGCGACCTGCAAGCAAGCCTCCCAGTTCTAACGCGCATGCTATCCCACGCGCGTCGAGCGCTGACGCTGACCCTGACCTCGGATGGACAAACGACCGTCACGGTACTGCGCTTGGGCCAAGACGGCCGCTTGGGCCAAATTATGGAAACCAGGCTGACCTTGTTCCCAGGACGTTATGTCGTCACCGGATCCAGAAGGGGTTATAAAGATGTGCGTCACGAACTCACCCTGTCGAGCGATACCCCCAATCCGACGCTAACCGTCGTTTGCGATGAGCCAATCTAATGCCGCCCACTGACCCCGTGCAAGAGACCCTAGCGCCCACGCCCTTTGAGGCGCCAAGGCAACAAGCTGACCTCAAGGCCAGAAGACTTACCCCAAGGCGCCTGGCGACCCTGGTAATCGCCGCTTTGATCGGTATCACCGCTTGGCACCTGTTTACCGCCAAAGCCGTACTCATCGCCTTCACGCCGCCAGCTGAATCCGAATCCGTCTCAGGTTGGTTAACCCTACCGCTGGGTGAGCGCTATCTGGTTCGACCCGGCGATCTCAGTGTTCAAGCCGAAGCCAAAGGCTACTACCCGATCGATACTCGTTTGACCATATCAAACGATGCTGATCAGCGTTTTGCACTGGCTTTCGAAAAATTGCCTGGGCATCTTCGCCTGACCACCGGCGGTATACCCGCTGAGGTCGAAATCGATGGCGAGCCCGTCGGCACGACCCCCTTGACGGTTTCAAGTTTGAGCGCTGGGCAGCACCTTGTGTCCATCCGTGCCGACTGGTATCGCCCTTTACAAACCACGGTGGATATTCTTGGCTTGGATCAATCTCAGGATTTGGCACTGACCTTGGAGCCGGCTTGGGGCACGGTGAGCCTATCCAGCCAACCCGCCGAGGCGCGCCTGATCAAAGATGGGGAAGACCTTGGCCTGCTGCCCAAAACGGTAAGACTGTTAGAGGGCCCTCAAACGGTTCTGATCACAAAAGCGGGGTATCAATCTCAGCGCCTTGATTTAGTGATTAATCGCGGCGATGCCATCACGGTGCCAGAGGTCATCCTGGCGCCTGCGAACGGCGCGGTCACCCTAAACAGCACGCCCACCGGCGCCCTGGTCACCGCAAATGGGGTTTATCTTGGGGTCACCCCGCTGCAGCATGCCTTGTCTCCAAACCGCAATTATGACTTTCTTATTAGCAAGTCTGGCTTTGAACCCGTGACCCGGTCAGTGCAGCTCGCGCCCACTGAGGTCGTCACACTAGACCTAACGCTGGCGCCCCGATTGGGATCCGTAACCTTTGATATTGCCCCAAAGCAGGCAAACATTCGCATTAACGGGGTCCTGCAAAGCAACAAGAATCCCACGATGCGGCTGCCCACAACGCCCCAAACCATTGAAATCAGTCAGGACGGCTTCGCAACGATCACGCAAACCATCACCCCTGACGCGGATTTTCCAAAAACGCTGCGCATCAATCTGCTCACGCTGGCAGCAGCTGAGCTTGCGCAATTTCCAGAGACTCTCGAGGTCAGAGGCGGCTATCGCATGCAGCGGATTCTACCGGCAACAATCGAACTCGGCGCAGCGCGCCGAGACCGCGGCGGTCGCAGCAATGAAATTCAACGCTTGATCACACTCACCGAGCCCTACTACTTGGGTACGACGGAGGTTACCAATGCGCAGTACCAGGCCTTCGATGCCAGCCATAACCCAGGTGTTTTAGGGCGCACCCTGCTCACAGCGCAGGAGCGACCTGTTGTTGGCGTCAGCTGGGACCAGGCGGTGGCCTTTTGCAACTGGTTGAGTGACCAAGAAGGTCTGCCCCGGGCCTATGCATCGGTTAACGGGCGTTATGAGCTGATCACACCCAGAACGTTGGGTTATCGTTTGCCCACAGAAGCTGAGTGGTCTCGAGCCGGCCGATATGCCGATGTTGCAGCCGGCGCACAAGGGGACATCACCGGTCGTGCCCGCTTTGCCTGGGGCGATGACCTACCACCGCCGAACGATTTCGCCAATTTAGCCGATGAAACTGCAATGGGCTTTGCCCCCAATATCATCCCCAACTTTAAGGATCGCTTTCGGGGTCCAGCCCCAGCGGGACATTTCAAGGCCAATGCCTTGGGCCTGTTTGATCTAACCGGCAATGTTGCTGAGTGGGTGCATGACCGATTTAGCACCAACCGCACGCCCACCGCCGCGACCGATTGGACGGGGCCTAGCGAGGGCGCTGTTCGCGTTATCCGCGGGTCGAGTTATCTATCCGGCAGCTTCAGCACCTTGCGCTGGGCCTACCGGGATTCAGGCCTTGAGGGCCGGCAAGATGTCGGCTTCCGACTGGCGAAAAATGCCATCGCCGGCGCGGTGGAGTGATGGCGATGGCGATGAGGTCTGATAAGCTTAAAATGACTCTATTTCAGGCCGCTTTCATGCATGTCAAACTCACAATGCTGTTTGCTTTTTGCGTTCTACTACCAGGCCAAGTTCTCGCGGCGAGCCCAGCGGCATCAAGCCCTGTCAGCGAGGCGCCCAGCCCAGCGCCAGTCGATGGGGCCGCACCGACCGCGCCCGGCCAACCCAGCACGCTGGATGCCTCGCAATCGCCGGCGCTTGATGATGCCGCTCTGACAGCGCCTGACTTGGGCCGCGCTTTTGAAGCCTTTCAGCCGAGTGAAGCGATCAGCGCCGATAATGCCGTGCCCTTTCCGACCAACATCTAAGGCCATAAATTTTTCATGAAACAATTCAGCTCAGATTTTATCTATCAATTGATGTCTCTCATTGTGGCCATTTTGTTGGTCCACGCGATTTACGTCGCTGTGATTCGGCCCAACGCTAACAGCCTTTTAGAAACTCAAGCCGAACTTATTAACGCTGACCCGACCTACGTGCCGGAGCGCAGCGCCTATATTATTGTGAAAGACCTCGAGCAGGAGGCCTGCTTTATTTTAATGCTGTGGGCCATGGCGCTTATGGGCATTAAGGCCCGGGACAATCACCGTGAGCGCGCGCTGTTTGAAATAGACCTTTTGCCCCGCAATCAATCCAACAGTATTTTGCCTGAAGATACCCGCGACTATGCCCGCCCCATCGAGGCCTTGAGCGCGGACGCGCAACAGCGCCTATTACCGCGCACGTTACTGACCGCGCTGCACCGCTTTCGTGCCACGGGCAATATTCAGGATGTTGCCCACACCATCCGGGCCACCTGCGAGAGCGAAAGTGAGCACTTGGATTCGGAACTATCAATGATTCGCTACATCGCCTGGGCGATTCCTTCGATTGGCTTTTTAGGCACCGTTCGCGGCATTGGGCAAGCCCTTGGTCAAGCACATCAAGCCGCACAAGGCGACATTGCCGGTGTTACCCAAAGCCTTGGCGTTGCCTTCAACTCAACCTTCGTTGCCCTTTTGATCAGTATCCTCATCATGTTCTTGATGCATCAATTACAATTGGCGCAAGAGCGCACAACCCAAGATACCGAGCAATATTGTGACAATCGTCTTCTACGTTACCTGCAGGTCTAGATCGTGACCCTTGCATTTCTTGAACTCAATGATCTTGAGCTGCGGCTCTGGCAAGGCGATCACTTAGTCGTCTCCGAACCCGGTTGGGCCCTGCTGACGGAGCCCCCGAAGGTTGGCCAACAAGCGTTGGATGAGGCCAGACTGCAACCTCGATTGGCCAATTGCCAGTTTTGGCAAGCCTTTAGTACGGATCCTATGCCGGGCGCGACCCCGGTCGCCCGACATCATGCGGACTTGGCGTATTTACAACTGACCGCCCTTAAACATCTCGCGCCCAGCAGCGATTTTGTGATTGGCGTGCCCGGTCATTTTGAGCGAGCTGACCTGAGCTTACTGCTCGGGCTGACGGACGCGGCAAGCATCCCCGTCAAAGCGCTGATCGACCCTGGCGTGCTCCTTGCCAGCAAGGCCCTTAGCACGACACCCAATTTGCTCTATCTGGATGTTGGACTGCACGCGGTGACCCTAACGACGGTTCGACAAGGCGCACAATTGCAGCGCAGCGGCTGCCTCATGGCGCATAACGCGGGCTACCTGAACCTCATTGACCGCTTAGCCAACTATGCAGCCAGCGCCCTTGTTCGAAAATCTCGGTTTGATCCACTGCAACATGCCAGCACAGAACAACAACTCTTTCAGCAGCTCTTGCAACCGAATCAGCCTCTTGCCAGTTTGGGCCAAGGCCTGATTAGCTTGCATCATGAGGGCGTCCAATATGACGTGCAGCTGCCTGAGACCGATCTGCGCGCAGCCGCCGCGGAGCTTGTACCCGATGTTGTGAAAGCGATTCAGGCCGCCTCAAACGGCCCCGCTGAGGTCTTGTTGAGCCATCGCGCCCAGCGGCTCCCAGGGCTCATTGACTCCCTATCCCTGATCCCAGGCCTTGTGACCCAGCGGCTCACGAGCGCCAGCCTGCTCGAGGCTTTTACCGCTTTGGCGCCAGAACTGACGGCCAACGGCACGCACAATCAACTCATCTACAGTTTGGCCAACCCGGCGCAAGCAACCGCGACCGCCACTGAGCAATTAAGCACCGGCCACTCGATTACGCATATTGTGCAGCAGGGCATCGCCGTCGAGATCAAAGCCTTTTCGGAAACCACCGCAGACGACTTTGGCCTGATCCTTGACGCGGTAACCGGTCAATGGCAGCTGGCGCCAGGCAACCTGAGCATTGCCCTCAATGGGCAATCCGTGACGGAACCGTGTTTGCTGAAAGCGGGCGATGCCATTTTAGCGGGCAACCAAACCTTTCTATTCATCCAGGTGCGATAAGCCGCGTGGCCAAACGACGCGAAACGAATATTTTCAGCCTGTCTTTTTTAGATATTATGTCGTGCGGTTTTGGCGCGGTGATCCTGGTTTACATCACCATTAATCATGGCACCCTCTCAAGCGGTATCCAGACCGATCCCGAACGATTCGCCGAGGTCAAAAAGATCGAAATCGAAATTCTTGCAGAGCAAGAAAACCAAGTCATCCTGCGCAACAGCCTGACGCTCGTGGACGATGCGGTTCTAACAACGGAACAAAGCATCCGAGACAAACTGAAAGCCATAGAAGCCTTAACCCAGCAGCTGCTCGAAGCTCAAAGCGCGCAGAGCCTGGATACCGACGGGATTGAAGCGCTTAAAACAGCGTTGGTCAAACTCCAGGCCGAGCGCGACACCCTGACCCTCAGTGTCGCCGAGGCCGAAGGCAATGATCTGCGGACAATGGTGGGTGAAGGCGATCGCCAATACTTAACCGGTTTAAACCTGGGTGGTCAGCATATTTTGGTCCTGCTCGATGTGTCCGGCAGCATGCTGGACGAAACCCTCGTTAACATTATCCGAAGGCGAAATCTGCCGGAAGCCGAGCAACGCGCGTCTGAAAAATGGCAACGCGGCTTGCGCACCGTGGATTGGATCACCGCCAATCTACCCAGGGACGTCCAATTCCAGATTATTCAATTTTCGACCACCGCGCGGAGCGCCCTGCCCGAGACCAACGGTGAGTGGCTCCAAACCAGTGACACCGAAGCGTTGGATGCCAGTCTGGCGGCGCTGCAAGCGCTCACCCCCGGCAATGGCAGCAACCTACATGCCGCGTTTACGGCTGCTGGCGCACTCGATCCCCAACCGGACAATATTTTCCTGATCACCGACGGTCTACCCACTCAAGGCGCAACGCCCGCAAAAGCCAGCCTCGTAACGGCCAAAGACCGCTTAAAGCTCTTTCAAAGTGCGATGAGCGTCGTCAATCTCTCAATCCCGATCAACGTCATTTTATTCCCCATGGAAGGCGACCCCATCGCCAGCCCATCTTATTGGCGGCTAGCGCAAATAACCGGCGGCGCCTTCTTATCGCCCGCAAGGGACTGGCCATGAAACGCAAACTGCGTGAAGTTGAAGGCATGAGCCTCTCTTTTTTGGATGTCATCAGCTGCGGCTTCGGCGCCCTGATTCTATTGCTGGTGCTCACCAAAGTTTACGACCCAGTGGTCTTTGATCCATCGATAACCGATCTCGATGGTTATCTCAAAGAGCTTGAAGAAACCTTGGCAACATTGAAAGGCGAGACTCGGGTGCTCAATCGAAACCTGCTCCGGCGCGAGGATCTCAAAACCGATCAAGTGGCTCAACTGACGCGCATTCAAAGTGAGCTCGCAACCCTTGAAAGCACCAATCGCGAGACGCAATTGGAGGGCGAGGCCCAAGCGGCCATCCAAGCAAAATTGGCCGATGCCAAACAGTCCCTCACCGAAGAAATGCAGGCCCTGCTCAAGGGCTATCAAAAATCAATCGATGAAACCGTGATCGGCGGAATCCCGGTGGATAGTGAATACGTCATTTTTATCATCGACACCTCGGGCAGCATGTTCAGCTATGCCTGGCCCATGGTGGTGCAGAAGCTGGCGGAGACCTTAGAGGTCTATCCCAATTTGAAAGGCATCCAAGTGATGAATGATATGGGCCAGTACATGTTCGCCCAATACGCAGGGCAATGGATCCCGGACACCCCAGCTCGGCGGCAGGCCATTATTAATCGGCTGCGGGATTGGAACGTTTTTAGCAACTCCAGCCCGGTTGAAGGCATCACCAAGGCCATTGCGACTTTCTACCGACCGGGCCGAAAAATCTCGCTCTACGTGTTTGGCGATGAGTTTACCGGCCGCTCCATTCAGCAGGTCGTCGACACGGTCGATCGGATTAATCGGCGGGACGAGCAAGGCAACCGGTTGGTGCGCATTCATGGGGTGGGCTTCCCCGTGCAGTTTGCAAATCCGCCCCAGTATCAAGAGACCGGCATCAAATTTGCGATCCTAATGCGCACCCTCTGCGCAGCCAACGACGGCACCTTTGTGGCCTTAAACCGGTTTCGTTGACCACGCGCGCAATTAACCGCGCTCACCCGGCGCAACCGGCGGCGATTTCGGCTTAGACCCCGCAGGCACATCGCGCAATTGCACGGATGGCGCATCCAGCCTCGCCTCAAGCCGCTCTAAGATGACTCGAACGTCTTGAATTTCGTCATGCAGATTGCGCAAGGATGACCGCTCCGGGTTATCCGTATCGGCCTTGGCTTGCTCTTCTTCGAGCACATTCACCACAATCCCGATCACCATATTTAAAAACGCAAAGGTGGTTAGGAAAATAAAACTGAGATAAAAGATCCAACTGAATGAATAGACCGCCATGGTTTCGTACATGACATCGGTCCAATCTTCGAACGTCATCACCCGAAACAGGGTCAACATCGACACTGCAATATTGCCCCAAAGGGTTGGATTGATCTTTTCAAAGAACAAACTGCCGGTTGCGGCATAGATATAAAAAATAATAAAAATCAGCGCGGCAACATAGCCTAACCTGGGTAACGCCTGAAGCAGAGAGTTGAGTAAAATTCGGAGTTCCGGAATGATGCTGATCATGCGCAGCACCCGGAAAACACGGATCAGTCGTGCCACCAACGCCATATCGGTGTCATCAATCGGAATCAAGCTCACCGCGACGATCAAGGTGTCAAAAATGTTCCAGCCATTTTTAAAGAAATCTCGCTTGCGCGACTCCCCCAAGAACCGCACCGAGATTTCCACAACAAAAATGAGCGTGATCAGCAGATCAAGCCCATCGATCACCAAGATCATCCATTCAGGAATCGCATAGGTCTTCACGCCGACCAACAAGGCCGACGCAATAATAATGATGATAATGAAGGCTTCGAAGGCGCGATGACTGCGCAGGCGGTCCAACTTGGCTTGCCAACTGTGGGGCGATAACTCGGTCATGATGGGTCTTTGCTTCGGAAAATCTTGCGGAAGCTTACAGGGTCATTTTACCGGTTTAAAGCCCAGGTTTGTTTACGGGTTAATTTGGCGCGCCGGCAGGGATACGATCGGATGTCGACCCGTCAACTATGACGGGCACGCCGGCACGAAGCCAACCCCTGCCGCCACCTAAATCGATACCCTGTTTAACCAGCGGGCCGTCTTTGCAACCCGCACGGTTCGCCGCAAGAACGCACGATAACCCGCGCGTTAACCCACCGCTCTAGGACTTATCCAAGCTCCAGATCCCTGGACCTTTGGCCGCGATGAACAAAAAGACAAAGCAGTACATCGCCGCCAACTCGCCACCGTTTAACATGGGGAACACATCGCGCATGCCGTGGGCCATCCAATAGGCCACGGCCATCGTGCCGCTGCAAATAAAAGCTGCAGGCCGCGTAAACAATCCGATCATCACCAAAATGCCGCCAACCAGCTCAATGCCACCGGCTGCAATCATCAGCGGACTCAAGTCATAGGTGAACTCTTTTGGGAAATTGAGCAGTTTCTGACTGCCGTGAAATATAAACAAGAATCCTGTGACGATTCTGACTAAAGCGTACGCTTGAGGCTCTTTGTCGGCCAGCA
>ERZ887849.3079-NODE-3079-length-12933-cov-9.361857_pt1 | contig 12933 bp, 10 predicted proteins | sample MGYA00521267_ERZ887849 | MGnify/ENA primary metagenome ERZ887849 (study PRJEB32303, sample SAMEA104408601) | aquatic metagenome | biome: Brackish water; feature: Pelagic; material: water | place: Baltic Sea | collected 2014-06-06T16:11:00 | depth 2,863 m ... | reverse complement strand
ACAATAACGAACCCGAATGGCTAGATGACGAAAACTCCGATTGGGCCGGCAACTTCAAAGTCAAATATTGGAATGAAGATTGGCAAAGCATCATTTTTGGAAACAATGATTCTTATTTGAAAAAAATAATTGATGCTAATTTTGATGGTGTTTATTTAGACATTATTGATGCATACGAATACTACGAATAAACTTAATATGGGAAACATCACCGACGTAATAATAGTAGGAGCAGGACTTTCTGGTATAGATGCTGGATATAGAATCCAAACAGACTGTCCAAACCTTTCATACACCATATTCGAGGGACGAAAAGCGATTGGAGGTACTTGGGATTTGTTTAAGTATCCAGGCATTCGTTCTGACTCAGACATGTACACCCTAGGCTTTCCCTTTTACCCTTGGAAAAATCCGAAAGCAATAGCTGATGGACCTTCCATACTTTCTTATATCAAAGAGACGGCATCTCATTTCGGAATAGATAAAAAAATCCAATTCAATCATCGAGTAAAACATGCTTCTTGGTCTGACGAAAAAGCTTTGTGGACTTTACAAATAGAAAATGAAGGAAGCGTGAAAGAATTTCAATGCAAGTTCTTGTTCATGACCACAGGATACTACAATTACGAAGCTGGGTACTCCCCGTCCTTTGCTCAGAGCGATCAATTTAAAGGGCCAATTATTCATCCGCAATTCTGGGATGAAAACTTAGACTATACGGACAAGAAGATTGTTGTAATTGGTAGTGGAGCCACTGCGGTAACTCTAGTGCCTGAATTAGCGAAAAAAGCTAAGAAAGTAACAATGCTTCAACGTTCGCCAAGCTATATCATGGCACTGCCTAGTGAAGACCTTATAGCCAACTTTTTGAATAAGTACTTACCTAGCAAACCAGCTTATCAGCTAATAAAATGGAAGAATGTTTTGTTGTCTATGTTCCTTTTTCAATATAGTCAGCGATGGCCTGAGTCTATGAAAAAGTTTATCATGAAAGGCGTACATCGTGGATTAAAAACAGAGGAATTAGATAAACACTTTCAACCCACGTACAAGCCTTGGGATCAAAGACTTTGTTTAGTTCCAGATGGAGACTTCTTCAAAGCGATTCGACGAGGAGATGCTGATGTAGTAACAGACCATATCAAGGAATTCACTCCTAACGGAATAAACTTAGTGTCAGGTGAGTCTTTAGAAGCAGATATTATAGTTAGCGCAACAGGATTAAAACTTCAATTATTAGGAGGAATGACTGTGGAGGTTAACAATGAAAAAATTGAACCCAATACTTTACACAGTTACAAAGGAGTCATGTTTAGTGATGTTCCAAATTTTGCCTTTGCTGTGGGATACACGAATGCTTCATGGACTTTAAAATGTGATTTAAACTGCCAGTTTGTTACACGGATGTTGAACTTCATGAAAGAAAACGATAAAACCGTTGTTGTTCCGAGATTTGACGATACTAAATATGGCTCAGAGCCCTTACTTGACTTTGACGCTGGATATGTAAAAAGAGCCTTAGATCATTTGCCCAAACAGGGGTCTGAAAAACCATGGAAGGTTCATCAAAACTATATCAAGGATACCATTTCCTTGAAGCTAGACAAGATTAATAATACCAATTTAGAATTTAAGTAGTCCTCATCTAAGAATAATCAATACTATAACTTGTGCCGAATCAAGAAAAAAAAGAACTCATCATTTACCTTGAGAACCTCCTGAAGGAGAGAATTAATAATGCCCAAGAAGAATTGAATAGTATTATAGAGTCGCGCAATAACGAATCAAAAAGTTCTGCGGGAGATAAGTATGAAACAGGGAGAGCAATGATGCAGTTGGCAGAACAACAAGCTCAAACTCAATTGGCAAAGCAACATACCATTCTAAAACAAATCACGGAAGTTAAAAATGCTAAGGCGGCAACTAAAGTTGAGTTAGGGAGCTTAGTAAAAACAAACAATGGGGATTTTTATTTGGCAGTAGGAATAGGTGAGGTAAACACAACTAGCGGAAAGTACATTTGTATTTCTCCCATTTCACCTATTGGGAAAGCCTTTCGCAATAAGAGTGCTGAAGAAACCTTCACTTTTATGGGAAAGCAATATGAAATTATTTCAATTACTTAATCAGCCAACTACTTCTTCTTAACTTCTTGCATCAATATACTTAAAGCTTCACTGGAGTTAGTAATTGTTTTATAGCTTCCCTTACCAAGATGTGCTAGATTTACTAAAGCCTCATTAAGCACATTATTCTTAGATCCATTGAATTGAAAGATAGATAGAAAAACTTGATTAGCTTGCTTGTTTTCTACAAGTTCTAATAAATCTTTGCGAACGCCAAACTCGCCATCCGTGGCGATAATTATCCTATTATTACCATCCTCCATGAAAGAACCTAAAGCTGTTTCATATCCCAAAGACAATCCTTTTTTAATATCTGTACCTCCACTTGAATGAAGGGTGTCAAGCACTGTTCTAATAGCCTGTTTATCCACTACTCCAGCATTAGCAATTAAAACTTCCGCTTTACCAGAATAAGCAATCAAGCTTAAACGATCCTCAGGACGCATAATATCAACGAGATGAAGAATACTTGACTTTAATAGCGGCAATTTACCGGTCAACTTCATTGAAGCAGAGACATCCATCATAATGATAATGTTATTGGGTAAAGAGCCATCTAAAGTTGAAATATCATTCGCATCAAATACTTTGGGTAGTTCTACTTGAACTGGTGGCTCCACTTTTGCAATTTCTTCATTAACAGGATTGCTTACCAAGATAGTATCTTGTTTGACTTCAACTTTTACAAGAAGTTCTTTTTCCTTTTCCGTCTCTTCTACTTGAAAAAAAATAGGTTCTTCTGTAAAGAACAAATATTGGTTTTTCGACTGGGCTACCAATTCATTATATGCACCCGAACTACCAGCTTTTCCTTCATAAACGTTAAACGCTAAAATTGACGATTTCAGGATAGGCGCGACTTCCTGTTCACTAAAATTAGATTGTAAGTATTGCTCAGCCCAAAACGCTATTTGATTGGCCGCAGCTAAGACTTGATTATAGATAGCTTTTAGCTCTGCTTCGTCAGCATAAAACCTTCCGACTCTCTTTAGATCATTGAAACGCTGGTTTGCCATTCCGGAGGAAATTGCCAAATCAAGTTGATTTAAGTATGACTTTACTTGAATAGGGTCATTTTCTCGAATAGACATGATTACATTCTTTGCCTGACCCACGGTATTTTTTAAGCGATCTAACTCAGCTGGAAGTTTCTCTTTTCCAAAATTTATAGCACATGACAAGGAGAATTCATAACACAAGTTGACCATTTCTGGAGCTATATTATCCATTTGATATAGAATAGTCATAGTCCGATTATAGAAATCATCTTTAGAGCCAGTCTTCTTCAATTTAGCCAATTGCTGACAAAAGGAATCAAACAGAATAAGCTGTTTATTAAGACTCTCTAGGGTATTCTTATAATTGAAAGCGGGATTTGAAGGAAGCACCTTGCTTGATGCTAAAATTTCTTGTGATTCGTTTAAAGCAGAGTAGCCTGAAAAAGCGTAGCTAGGTGCATTAATAACTTTACTTGCTTTGCTCGAATACCATGCATTAATAGCTTCTTGATACAAAGCCAATTGCTTAATGTTTAAATTAATATGCGCTATCAGCCTATTAGCTTCTACGGTATAACTATTAATTAAATCTCGTTCTTGAGAAGTTCCTTGCGCTGAACTCTGGCTCAAATTAAGAACAAAAAATACTAAGAGGACAAACAGTCTCATTAATGTACCCAAGATTTGTAATAACTAGGATCTTCAATCTGCGCAGCGAATTTTGTTAATTTTAATGGTTTGAATGTATCTACCATTACTGCTAATTCTTCTGTAGCTTCTTTACCAATACTCTTTTCAACTGCAGCGCCATGAGGACCATGAGGTATTCCAAGAGGATGCAAACTAATCATTCCTTCAACCACGTCAGTTCTACTCATAAACTTAGGATTCACATAGTATAACACCTCATCACTATCTACATTGCTGTGATTGTAAGGTGCTGGAATGGACAATGGGTGGTAATCAAACAATCTAGGAACGAATGAACAAATTACAAATCCAGCTGCCGCAAAAGTTTGGTGCACTGGAGGTGGCTGATGCACACGACCAGTAATTGGTTCAAAATTGTGAATAGAAAAAGTGTAAGGAAATAAATACCCATCCCACCCTACAACTCCAAAAGGATGATATGCATAAGTTGTTGGGTACATCCAATCATTTTTCTTAATCATCACTTTAAAGTCGCCTTTATCTGTGTTTGTTTTTAAATCAATCGGTGGTTGAATATCTCTTTCATAAAATGGTGAATGCTCTAAGAGCTGCCCAAATTCATTTCGATATCGCTTTGGGGTAACTATTGGACTCGAAGATTCTACAATGAATAATCGATTGTCTTCGTCTTTAAACTCTAATTGATAAATCGTTCCTCGCGGAATCACAATGTAATCACCTGGAACAAATGGGTTTTCGCCATAAAGTGAATGCATAACCCCTTGCCCTTTATGTACAAAAATAACCTCATCAGCGGTGGCATTCTTGTAGAAATAATCTTTCATACTCTTTCTAGGAGCTGATAAGGAAATTTGACAATCACTATTGGTCATTACAATCTTTCTGCTCTCCAAAAAGTCATCTTCTGGTTCAACTTGAAAGCCAAAGTATTTCCTTGATTTGAGATTTTCAGAATGAGCAATTTCTGCTGCAACAGAATAGGGTTCTTCCATCTCTTTTATAGCGGTAGGAATATGAGTATGATAAACCAATGAATAAATACTATCAAATCCTATCGTAGAAATTAACTCTTCCGAGTACAATTCGCCATCTGGTTTCCTGAATTGAACATGTCTTTTTTCGGGAATTTCTCCAAGCTTGTGGTATCGTGCCATATCAATAATTTATTATGCAAATTTACAAAAATTAATGCTTCAATTTGAATTTATACTTTGATTCTATAAACACCGCTCAAAGACATGAACTTCTTTTCTAGCTTAGACAGAAGAAATTCTAAACAGGGAGATCACACAAGGGTCATTGATCCATATAATGACCACAACTTGCCAGATTCATATTCCAGAAGTGATGCGGATAATCAAGGTAAAGAGACTCTTGTTCGTTTATAGCATTAGACCTATGTCTATGACAGCAATGGCAACTAGATTGAAAAAAGAACATCCGATAATACTACTATGAAAAACCCATCCATTTGAATTCATCCTTCGGGAATTAACCTATAAGGATGAAACAAAAACTGGAAGATTTAATGTAGAATAGTCAAATTATTGATGGATATTTGTATAAAATTTTTAGCAATGGCTTTTGGTGATTTCATAACGGTATTTTTAACCTTGTTTGCAGTGATTGATATTCTAGGTTCTATTCCTATTATCCTTGATTTAAGGGAAAAAAGAGGAGAGATCCAATCGGCAAAAGCAACTCTATTTGCGGGTATATTAATGTTAGCCTTTCTCTTCTTTGGTAAGGCTTTTTTAAACATGATGGGTATCGATGTAGAAAGCTTTGCCTTAGCTGGAAGTATCGTAATTTTCATCATAGGCTTAGAGATGATTCTTGGCATCAATATATTCAAAGCTGGACCAGACAATACTGGCAATCACAGTATTATGCCTATTGCTTTTCCTATTATAGCAGGTGCGGGTTCGTTAACCACCATTTTATCTCTAAAAGCTGAGTTTGACACTTTAGTTATTTTTGCTGCCATTGTAAGTAATTTAATAATCGTCTATGCCGTTTTGAAAATGAGCAAGTTTTTACAAATGAAAATGGGGCCAAGTACTTTAGAGATATTAAGACGAATATTTGGGGTAATCCTTCTAGCTATCTCAATTAAAATATTTAAAGCGAACGTAAATTTTGTAGTATAATGGCAATTGGACTACCTGCATATCACGAAGAACGTAGAAAGCATGGATTGACTAAAGAACGCTGTGAAGAACAGGTACGACAAACCCTTAGTCGATTACCATGGATTGAAATAGCTTACCTCAAGGAGGCTTTTGATTATAAAACCCGAGGAAGCATACTTACCCATGCGGAGCGCATTATTGTTTACGTAGGAAACACCGAGATACTGGTTAAAAGTGCCTGTTTAAACCCAGCACAATTTTTAGACTTTGGTAAGAATAAAAAAAACGTAGTGGAATTTTTCAAAAAATATGACAACTTGGAAGTATGAGAGAAATGTTTAGAATACCAAAAGCTCTTCCTCAGAATGTCAAGTTTGACATTAAAAGTATTCATGAAGAAGTAGCCAATCAAATCAGTCATGGAGTAGGTTGGATAATGGGTCTCTTTGCGAGTCCATTTATCTTGTACCTAGCTGCTCAAAGCGAAATTAAATATGCTTTCCCAAGTATATTCATTTATTGTTTTTCACTCTTCATGGTGTACACTAGTAGCACCTTGTATCACAGTGCATATCGCTTAAGTTTGCGGCGCAAGCTTCGAATTTTTGATCATATCAGTATCTATTTTTTGATTGCTGGAAGTTATACGCCTTTCATCTTGATGTACATAAGAACTCAAAAAGGATATACGGTACTTGCCATCTTATGGGGAATGGCCTTGATAGGAAGTATTTTCAAACTTTTTTTCACACATCGATTTAAAGTAGCCTCCACTCTAGCCTATCTAGTTATGGGGTGGATGGCCATATTCATCTATGAGCCATTAAGTAAAAACATTCCCTTGGACTCCATGCTTTGGATAAAAGTTGGTGGAGCTTTTTACTCGTCTGGCATTGTCTTTTACCTATGGAAAAGTTTAAAACAGAACCATTTCATTTGGCACCTTTTTGTTCTAGCTGGCAGCATAGCAAACTTTGTATCTGTTTATTATTTGTTACGATAACTTGACTTTTCTAATTTCTTGATTCTCTCATTATTGACTAGTTTTAAGCATGCGCTTAAGGTATTTTTTACATATGGCTTAATTTTAAGTTTGAACGTAGTTTTTTGAAGTATAAGGCTGATGCTTGGGAATTAAATAACAATCTAGAAAAGATACGTGCAGACCTAGAGCATGGGCATAGTTTGGAGTATCAATTTAAGCACCCATAGCTCAATTAAAAAGCTATTGAGTAATTCCAATCTTAGTTTGTAGAATCTTTGTAATTTTACTATTCTATGAGCGAAGTTAAACTTACCCGAATCAATAAATATCTCAGTGAAATTGGCTATTGCTCTCGTCGCGGTGCCGATAAGCTAATTGAGCAAGGTCGAGTGAAGATTAATGGAGTAGTTCCTGAAATGGGAACAAAAATCGCTCCTGATGATGAAGTTAGCGTGGACGACAAGCTTGTTTCACGTCCGGATGAAGATCATGTCTATATCGCATTCAATAAACCTGTAGGGATTGTGTGTACAACGGATTCAGGAGTTGAGAAAGACAATATCATCGATTACATTCGATATCCCAAACGCATTTTCCCTATTGGCCGTTTAGACAAACCGAGTGAGGGCTTGATATTTCTTACAAGTGATGGAGACATTGTCAATAAAATATTACGTGCACGGAACAATCATGAGAAAGAGTATCTAGTTACGGTAAATAAACCTATTACGGCAGAGTTCATTCATAATATGGGGAATGGGGTGCCAATCATGGATACTATCACTAAGAAATGCAAAGTCAAGCAAACAAATAAATACGAGTTTAGTATAATTCTAACTCAAGGTTTAAACCGACAGATTCGTAAAATGTGCGACCACTATTACTATCGAGTAAATAAGTTAAAGCGAGTTCGTATCATGAATGTGGAGCTAGATATGCCTATTGGGAAATGGAGACATTTAAGCAAAAAAGAATTACAAGAAATCAATGCTTCCGTTATTGATTCCTCCAAAACACAGGAGAACGGTTATGATGAATAAAAGGTCCACCTCTACGCTCTAATTGTTTGCTCTATCCTTTTAATTTTTATAGGCTCTTGGCTAATAATTCTATAATGAAGATTCAATTTATCAATACGGCAAATGTGGTGATTGATGAGTTTGAATTAGAGTGATAAAATTCCCTAATCTTTTTATTGTCGTGTTAGGTGTTTCCGACCGACAGCAGCCAAATCGAATAGACCTGCCAAGTCTCATATACCTGCCAAGTCTCATAGACTTGGCAGGTATAAAACTTCCTAGGTCTCAAAGACCTAGGAAGTTTACCCAAACAAAAAGCCCTTGCAGTTTTCACTACAAGGGCTTTCTTACTTAATTATAATAAAATTAACTAGGATTCCATTTCAGGAGCTGCCTTACTCTTCATTGCATCGTAATCTTCTTGCGATCCTACGATAACATTATTAAAGCTTTCTAAGCCAGTTCCTGCAGGGATTTTATGTCCTACAATAACATTTTCTTTCAAGCCCTCTAAGTAATCTCGTTTAGCTTCAATAGAAGCTGTACTTAACACTTTAGTAGTCTCCTGGAAAGAAGCCGCTGAAATCCAACTATATGTACTTAAGGAAGATTTCGTGATCCCTTGTAATAAAGGTCTAGCCGTAGCAGGAACTGCATCTCTGAATTCCGCTATTTTTTGATCATTTCTTTTCAAGCTAGAGTTTTCTTCTCTAACTTTTCTAAGTGTTACAATTTGACCAGTCTTTAATGTTTCAGAATCACCTGGTTCTACGATAACTTTCTTATCATAGATTTTATCATTTTCAGCGATAAATCTAAGTTTCTCCACGTTCTCATTTTCCAATAAGCTAGTATCTCCTTGATCCAAGATTGTTACTTTGCTCATCATCTGACGAACGATAACCTCAATATGCTTATCGTTAATCTTGATACCTTGCATACGGTAAACTTCTTGAACTTCGTTTACTAGATATTCTTGAACAGCTTGTGGTCCTTTAATTTTTAAGATATCTAAAGGAGTAACTGCACCATCCGAAAGCGACATACCCGCTTTCACGAAGTCATTGTTCTGAACTAAGATGTGGTTAGACAACTTAATTAAGTATTTCTTCTTGATACCTTCTTTAGATTCAATGATAACCTCTTGGTTACCTCTCTTAATTCCACCAAAAGATACAACACCATCAATCTCAGAAACTACAGCAGGGTTTGAAGGATTTCTTGCTTCGAAAAGTTCTGTTACACGTGGAAGACCACCCGTAATATCTTTTAATTTACCTAGCTGACGAGGAATCTTCACTAACACTTGACCTGCAATTACTTGACCACCGTCTTGAACAGTAATGTGGGCACCTACTGGTAAGTTATAATTCATCGGCTCTTCTTTACCTTTAAGTACGATCTGAACTGAAGGAATCTTCTTCTTATCTTTTGACTGAATAATTACTTTCTCTTTAAAGCCTGTTTGCTCATCTGTTTCTTCTGTAGCAGTAATGTTATTAATGATATTAAGAAATTCCGCTTTACCTGAAACCGTAGAGATTATAACGTTGTTAAATGGATCCCACTTGCAAATTAAATCATCTTTAGCAACGTTCGCACCATCTTTGACACTTAGTATAGAACCGTAAGGAACGTGTGTACTGTTCAATAGTTTAGTAGAACCTTTCTTATGAACTCCTACTTCACCTGTACGACCAATAACTACTTGCTCTTTCTCTCCGTCTTTATTAGTGTATTCAACCGTTCTAATTCCGTCGAACTTAGCTATACCATCAAATTTAGAGTTTACTTGAGACTCAGTTGCACCTACAGATGCGATACCACCAACGTGGAACGTACGAAGTGTCAACTGTGTACCCGGCTCACCAATTGACTGAGCAGCAATGATACCTACGGCATCACCTGTTTCAGCTAATCTATTATTTGCCAAGTTCTTACCGTAACATTTTACACAAACACCTTTTACAGACTCGCAAGTCAATACAGAACGAATGTAAACACTTTCAACATTTGCTGCAGTAACTGCTCTAGATAAATCTCTTGAGATATGCTCACCTGATTTGATGATTAATTCCTCTGTGTTAGGGTGATAAACATCATGTAAACTAGTTCTACCTGCAATTCTTTCTTCTAATGCTTCTGTTACTTCGTCATTGTCTTTCAAATCAAAAGTTTCGATACCTCTTAAAGTACCACAATCTTCTTCAGAAATAACAACGTCTTGAGCAACATCAACCAAACGTCTTGTTAAGTATCCCGCATCAGCCGTTTTAAGAGCCGTATCTGCTAAACCTTTACGCGCACCGTGAGTAGAAATAAAGTACTCCAAAACTGACAAACCTTCCTTAAAGTTTGCTAAAATTGGATTCTCAATTACATCTCCACCTTCACTAGCACCCGATTTTCTCGGTTTTGCCATCAATCCTCTTAATCCACCTAACTGCTTTATCTGTTGCTTAGAACCCCTTGCACCAGAATCTAACATCATATAGATAGAGTTAAATCCTTGCTTATGGCTAGCCAACTGATCCATCAAGGTAGTAGTTAAGCGATTATCCGCTCTTGTCCAAATATCAATTACTTGGTTATAACGCTCACGATCCGTAATGAAACCCATTCCGTATTGATTTTGAACATTATCTACATCACCTTGTGCTTTTGCGATAATACCATCTTTCTCAACTGGGATAATTACATCTCCAATATTGAATGATAGTCCACCTTTAAAAGCTGAAGTAAACCCGATGTCTTTAATTTTATCTAAGAAAACTACTGTAGTTGGTAAATCAGTCAAATCAATAATATCACCAATCACATCTTTCAATGCCCGCTTGGTTAATAATTTGTTGATGAATCCAACATTTTCAGGAACTACTTGATTGAACATGATACGTCCAACAGTAGTCTCAATAATTTTACTTAATAATTGATCCCCTTCTCTTACGATAGTTTTCACTTTAACCCATGCGTGCAAATCAGCTTTACCTTCATTGTAGGCAATGATAGCTTCGTCTGCACTATAGAAAATAGTTCCTTCACCTTTCACTTTCACTTCTTCCGTAGAAAGACGAACATTTGTGTAGTAGTAAAGTCCTAACACCATATCCTGTGAAGGAAGAGTAATAGGTGAACCATTTTGAGGATTCAATATATTATGAGAAGACAACATTAACATTTGTCCTTCTAGAATAGCCGCATTGCTCAAAGGCACGTGTACCGCCATCTGATCACCATCAAAATCCGCATTAAATGAACCACAAACTAGTGGGTGCAATTGAATAGCTTTTCCTTCAATCAATTTTGGCAAGAATGCCTGAATTGACAAACGGTGTAATGTAGGAGCTCTATTTAATAATACAGGGTGACCTTTCAATATATTTTCTAGAATATCCCAAATAACAGGTTCTTTCTTGTCTACTAATTTCTTAGCTGACTTCACTGTTTTTACGATACCTCTTTCAATTAATTTTCTAATAACGAATGGCTTGAATAATTCAGCAGCCATATCCTTAGGAATACCGCATTCATGCAATTTCAAGGTTGGACCAACCACAATTACAGAACGACCAGAGTAATCTACCCTTTTTCCTAATAAATTCTGACGGAAACGACCTTGCTTACCTTTAAGTACATCACTCAAAGATTTTAATGCACGTCCACCTTCAGCTTTTACCGCATTTGATTTCCTAGAGTTATCAAACAATGAATCAACCGCTTCTTGCAACATACGTTTCTCATTACGCAAGATTACTTCTGGAGCTTTAATTTCTATCAAACGCTTCAAACGATTATTTCTAATAATTACTCTTCTGTATAAATCATTTAAATCAGAACTTGCAAAACGGCCACCATCTAAAGGCACTAAAGGTCTTAATTCTGGTGGTATAACTGGTAAGTAATCGATACACATCCATTCTGGACGATTCTCAATATGCTCATTACCTGCTCTGAAAGCTTCAACCACTTTCAAACGCTTCAAAGATTCTGCTTTACGTTGACGAGAAGTTTCGTTAGCTGCTTGAGTTCTTAAATCATAAGAAAGTTGATCTAAGTCAATACGCGCCAGCAATTCTTTAACAGCTTCAGCACCCATTAAGGCAATGAATTTGTTTGGATCGTCGTTGCTTAAAGCAGCGTTACTTTTATAGTCTTCATGACCTAAAACAGCAAGATACTCTTCTTCAGTAATCAAGTCCATTTTAGCTAAGGTCAAGGTTTCTTCCTCATCCTTCTCATTAATGATATCAACTCCATTTTCAGTTAATCCGGGTTGAATTACACAATATCTTTCGTAGTATACGATTGATTCTAAAGTTTTAGATGAAACACCTAATAAATAACCAATCTTATTTGGTAAAGATTTGAAATACCATATATGTACTACAGGAACAACCAATTTGATATGCCCCATTCTTTCACGTCGTACTTTCTTCTCAGTTACTTCAACTCCACATCTATCACAAACGATTCCTTTGTAACGAATACGTTTGTATTTACCACAATAACATTCGTAGTCTTTTGTTGGACCAAAAATTCTTTCGCAGAACAATCCATCCATTTCAGGTTTGTACGTACGGTAGTTGATTGTCTCTGGCTTTTTAACTTCGCCATAAGATCTTTCAAGTATTGAATCCGGTGATGATAAACAAATCGTAATTTGCTTAAAATCGCTTTTTGTTAGTCTTTCCTTTTTTAAGGACATATTAACCTCCAGGTATTAAATGTGTGTTAATTAATCAAATTTTAAATCTAGTGCCAAACCTCTAAGCTCATGTATCAATACATTGAACGATTCAGGTATATTTGGCTCAGGTAAGTTTTCACCTTTTACGATAGCCTCGTAAGTCTTCGCTCTACCTACAATATCATCAGATTTTACTGTTAGTAATTCTCTTAAGATATTTGCAGCACCGAAGGCCTCAAGTGCCCAAACTTCCATCTCACCAAAACGCTGACCACCAAATTGAGCTTTACCACCCAATGGTTGTTGTGTAATCA
>ERZ887849.3077-NODE-3077-length-12943-cov-61.955773_pt1 | contig 12943 bp, 16 predicted proteins | sample MGYA00521267_ERZ887849 | MGnify/ENA primary metagenome ERZ887849 (study PRJEB32303, sample SAMEA104408601) | aquatic metagenome | biome: Brackish water; feature: Pelagic; material: water | place: Baltic Sea | collected 2014-06-06T16:11:00 | depth 2,863 m ... | reverse complement strand
TCGCCATCGCCCAGAAACTTGATGCCCGTGCTGCCAACGAGCAGGTTCAGAGGGCGATCACGTGATGTTCATGGGGCTGACGCGGTCATTAGAACATGGCGATACGATTGAACTTACCCTAACGTTTGAACACCTGGGGTCATGTAAACGCGACACCCTGAAAAGGTCTTTCGTGCGGGCATTGTCATGTGTGGACGGCTCCTTTTATGCAAGGGTTAATTTGAGTGACTTTGATGTTTGCAGGTTGCGGTCATGTGTCCGGCCTTTTGATGCGGTTGATAATACCGCTGGCCTTGATGAAGTCCGCGCGTTAGGTCCCAATCAGATTAGCGAGCTTGTAAGCCCAGACAGTGCCTCGGGGGGTGTTGTCAGACAAACTTGACGGGCAAGCGGCTAATCCTTAATGCTGGTTGATGACAGCACATAATCCATTCAAATATTTCAAAACGTCTCCCAAAATCATCCGTTTGGCGGTTATGTATTACATACGTTATCCATTGAGTTTTCGTCAGGTAGAAGACATCTTGCATGAACGCGGCGTCGATATCTGTCACGAAACAGTTCGGTTTTGGGTTGAACGTTTTGGTGCAAAATTTGCTAAGGAAATTCGAAAGAAGAGGGCGGGTCAACACTCAAACTGGCAATGGCATTTAGATGAAGTCTTCGTCAAAATAAATGGAGAACGCTTTTACCTATGGCGCGCTGTTGATCATGAAGGGGAAGTTCTTGAATGTTACGTCACGAGGCGACGCAACAAGGCTGCAGCGAAGAAGTTCCTTATAAAAGTAATGCGTAAACACGGCTCACCTAAGATCTTCACAACGGATAAGTTACCATCTTACGGTGCCGCTTTTCGTGAAATTGGCGTTGCGGATAGACAGCTTTGTGGAGGCCGGTCCAACAACAGATGCGAAAATTCGCACCTGCCATTTCGACGACGAGAACGAGCGATGCAGAAGTTTAAAAGTTGTGCAATGCTTCAGAAATTTACCAGTTATCACGCCCAGATATACAACCACTTCAATCATGAAAGACATCTAGAAAGCAGACAGACTTATAAGCAAAAACGTAAAACTGCTCTCACAGAGTGGTTCAATTTCTGTGCCGCATGATGATTGACTTGAGGTGCCTTTTACGGGTGTTCAAGTTTGTCTGACAGCACCACTAAAAATGCCTTAACCCAACGAAAGACGCCGTGGTGTGTCAGTCGCAAACATCACGAGGCTGATTTGTCAGTCTCATGCAGGTTTCCACTTACACAGTCTAAACTTCTTGGGTTCACAGCCTAGGCACGGATGCCGTAGGGCGGGTTGTTGTGAAACCAGTCCACTAAGGCTTTGGACAAAATGGCTTCCGACGCATCGCTTCCTGAACCTGATTTCGTTATGGCACGCCAAGTGATCCCTAACCCGTCTTGCGTGGCGCGAACCGGAACCAGCTTGCCTGATTGAAACTGCGGATGGATAGCCCAATGGCTCAAGATGGAAATACCAAAGCCCGCTTTCACAAGCTCGCAAATTGCTTCAACAGAGCCAATGTTTTCTTCGCGCGGAGGCAGCACATTTTCCGGGGTCCAGATGCGATCGGCCTCGTAACCGGGCTGGCGTACAAGTGAGTATGTCAAAAACGGATCGTTCAGAAAGTCGTTGCCATTGACATATTTCCTTTTTGCGAGCGCATGGCCTAGCGGCACAACTGCGACCAGTTCATCTTCGAAGAGGTCAACCGCATCCAACTGTCCCGGCAATACTGAGTCAGGCGAGATCACCAGATCAATCCGGCCCTTGAACAATGCGTCGAAGGGGCTTTGAGCGCCCTCCGTTTCTATCTCAATCTCAATGCCCGGATGCGTCTTGCGAAACCACGGCAGGAAATTTGGCAACCAGTGGAAAGCAGCATAGACCGCGACAGACAGCCGGACCACATGCCGGATCCCTTCGCTTGAAGAGATCGCGACGCGCTCGGATTGCTCGATATCCTCCAAAATACGCTCTGCGGTCTGGGTCAGAATGCGCCCCGCCTGCGTTGGCCGCAAGTTGCGCCCCTGCTTTTCATAAAGCTGCACACCCAGTCGCCTTTCCGCCTCGCGAATGCGGTGGGACAATGCAGAGGGTGTAATGAGCAGCGAACGCGCAGCATCAGCCATTGATGAACAGCGCTCAACAGAGACCAGCATCTCAAAATGTCGAAGAGAGAGGTAGCGCGACATAATTGAATCCATTTCAAGTTTTTACCGAGTATTTAGAAATTGTTTTAATAAACAGTCAAGCGTTACCTTCCCTGAAACAATACAGCTCCAGAAAAGTAGGGATTCGGTATGGCCTTGAATAACAAACGAGATGCAGCAATCCAAACGATGCCACGCGATGGCATGAGCATCATCGATACAGATCGGTATCCGCTGGATCAGCCCGACTCTGACGCGTTGCAACAGGTGATCACACAGGCACGTGCGGGGCTGGAAAAGGACGGCTGTGCGCGGCTGTCCGGGTTCATCCGGCCAGAAGCGCATGCCGCACTCGCGTTTGAGACCACCGCCCTTTCACCGCTCGCCCTGCACAGCAGTGAGGAATATACCCCTTATGGTTCCGGCCCTGATGACAGCTTTCCGACAGATCACCCACGACGCCGTGCCCACAGCACCACCAGTGGCAGCGTGACCCGAGACCTGATCCCGACGGATGGCTTGATCCAACAAATCTATGGCAACCCCCATCTGATTGCATTCATTGCCGCTTGCCTGTCAGCGGATGAAATTTATCAATTCGCCGATCCGATGCGCGGGCTGATCATCAATTCGATGGATGAAGGAAACGTGTTGGGTTGGCATTTCGATGCCAATGAATTCATCGTTAGTCTGATGACACGCCGCGCTGAGGTGGGGGGGATGTTTGAATATTGCCCGGGTATTCGCGCACCCGGAAATGAAAACTTCGAGGACGTGAAAGGCGTGTTGGACGGTAAGCCCGATCTGATCAAAAACCTCGATCTTCAAGTTGGTGATCTGCAACTCTTCAAAGGGCGCTATTCGCTGCATCGGGTGAACCAGATCGAAAAGGGCACGCGGCACACGGCGATTTTCGGATATGCCCGACAGCCGGGTTTCATAGGCAGCGTTGCCAGCACCATGAAGGTCTACGGCCGCGTCATGCAGGAACATATTGACGCCGAACACACGCGCCAGACTGACGGATTGGCCGACTGATGGGTGATTATGAACGGGAGCCGGTGCCGCGGGCCGATATGTTGGGACAAGACGCCGATTGGCACCGCCGTCTTGATCTGGGGCGTGTCGCGCGGTTGAAGGCAAAACTGCTGGAGTACGATTGCGCGGCGGGGTTGTTCTACGATCCCGTTAACATCCGATATACCACCGGCACCACAAACATGCAGGTCTATTCCCTGCATAACCCCTGCCGCTATGCTTTTGTGGCCGTCGAAGGTCCGGTGATCCTGTTTGAATTTAGCGGTTGCGAATTTATGGCCGATGGTCGCCCTGCGGTGGACGAAGTTCGTATTGCGCAGGCGTGGTATCACTTTGCCGCCGGACCGCGCCTGATGGAATTCGCGCAATCATGGTGCGCCGAGATCGTGGATTTGATGAAGACCCACGGCGGTGGCAATCGCAGGCTGGCAATTGACAAGATGGACCCGACCGGCACCCATCTTCTGGAAGCTGCCAATATCGAAGTTGTAGACGGCTTTGAGGTCGCGCATATGGCGCGGCTGATCAAAACAGCCGAAGAGATCGACGCGGTACGCCAATCCATTGATGTCTGTCAGGAGGGTGTACGGCGGATGATTGCGGCGACAAAACCGGGCATGACAGAAAACGCCATCTGGTCGATCTTGCACCAGACCAACATCGAACTTGGTGGCGAATGGATCGAGACGCGGCTGCTGAATTCTGGTCCGCGCACCAACCCGTGGTATCAAGAGGCCAGCGAGCGTGTTGTCGAAGAAGGCGACATGATCTGTGTTGATACCGATCTTATCGGGCCGCACGGCTATGGCGCAGATTTGTCCCGTAGCTGGACCGTCGGCGACAAGAAACCCAAGGGCGAACAGCGCCGCCTATATGCCTTGGCGCATGAACAGGTGTTGCGTAATTGGCAGCTGTTCACGCCCGGACGCAGTTTTTTCGAACTGGCCGATCTGGCCTACCGGATGCCTGAAAAGTACAAGGCATTCGAACAACCCGCCATCGCCCACGGCAGCGGGTTGTGCAACGAATTCCCGTTATTGATTCACTCTGACAAAATACGCGCAAAGGGACATGACGGTATTCTTGAGCCGGGCATGGTCATCTGTGTTGAAAGCTATGCAGGTGCCCCTGGCGACGCCGAAGGCGTCAAGCTAGAGCAGCAGATATTGATAACCGAAGATGGGCCAGAATTGTTGTCAGACTTGGGATTTGAGGAAGAACTGCTGAGCTAAGAGGCAACGCCGTCCAAGTCTTAATGGCAAGTTCATCTGTTGATTGGGACGGAAAAGGGGCCGCGAAAATCGCCGCCCCTTTTTTTGTCTACGTGCAGATTACTCTGTCCAAGCCATCCATGAAGGATGGTTTTCGAAGGTGTTGTCACATAAACTTGCTGGAGTTGCCGACCACAACATTTGCTCGTACGCAGCTCGGATGAGTACGCAATCAATGAGCTACAAGCGTCACCGTTTTCCACCAGCAATCATCACTCACGCAGTTTGGCTGTATTGTCGTTTCAACCTCAGTTTTCGCTAAGTTGAAGAGATGTTTCTGGAACGTGGGATTGATGTCTCTTACGAAACTATCCGTCGATGGGTTGTTAAGTTCGACCCATCAATTGCATCTGGCTTGCGTCGCCGGCAGCTTCAACCTGGCGACATCTGGCATTTCGATGAAGTTGTTGTGAAGATCAAAGGCAGGAAGTTCTGGTTGTGGCGTGCGGTGGATCAGAATGGGATCGTACTTGACGAAATTCTTCAACGCCGACGCGACAAGACAGCGGCAAAACGACTGCTTTACCGATTAATGAAACGCCATGGTTTTGTGCCGAAACGCTTTGTCACCGACAAGCTTCGCTCATATGGTGCAGCCAAGCGCGAGATCGCTCCGGGCGTCGAGCACCGTTCTCACAAAGGGCTCAACAATCGAGCCGAGAATAGCCATTTGCCATTTCGAAAACGGGAAAGGGCAATGCAGGGATATCGTTCGCCCGGAAATTTGCAGCGGTTCGTATCAATCCATTCCGCTATACGAAATTGCTTCTCCGTTCCGGCCCGCCGTCGCTCCGCCTTAACAATCCGATATCACCGCCTTGAAGCATTTGATGCTTGGAACGCTTCGGCGAGCGTCATTTGAAAAACGATATCTGACATCTTTCACAGTCCCTTAGTTATAGTGACAAAACCCCGCTACATCATCGCATGGAAGCTCAGCACAAATATGCGGGCGGAGGACGTCACAGACACGATCGAAATCGCGCTAACAGCGTCGGGTTGCGACCAAGCCGTTGTACGCCACAAACCACGTCTGCTCAGCGACAATGGGTCCTGCTACATCTCTGGCGATCTAGCCGAATGGTTGGAGGGACAAAGCATGACGCACATTCGTGGCGCACCGTTCCACCCGCAAACTCAAGGCAAGATCGAGCGCTGGCATCAAACAATGAAGAACCGTGTTCTGCTGGAAAACTACTTTCTGCCAGGCGATCTAGAACGACAGATCGAGGCCTTCGTCCATTACTACACAACCACCGCTACCACGAGAGCCTGAACAACGTCACACCCGCTGACGTCTACTTTGGGCGCGACAAAGCCATTCTGAGGGAAAGGGCAAAGATCAAGAAACAGACAATCCAGAAACGCCGCTTGCAACATCAAAAACAAGCCGCATAATAATTCACACAAACGAGCCAGAGCCTCCAATACTCAAGCCGCTCCGATGTCCAACTTTATATGACGACGGACACTCCTCAAGGCGCTCGGAATACTTGATCGACAGGTATTGAGCCCCACGATCCGCATGTCTTCGAGAAAGCGTTTGCGCAGCGCGGGTACATAATGTTCCACCATCGGAACCTCCTGTCATCAGATTGAGAAGTTCCCAATCTGATGACAGGTGCGCCAATCTACAAAATCGCAGCGCTTAGCTTACAGCACACCGCTCGCCTCGTTCCGGCGCTGTGCAATCTGGTTGACGTTGTTGCCCGTGCGATTAGCGAAGCCGAAACCCGCAGCAGATCAATCGTAGGCCGCGTCCACAATAAACTCGACCCTCAATTCTGCACGGGCCAGCTTGGCTTCGCCGCAGGCACGGGCTGGCGCGTGACCCTCAGGAACCCAAGCATTCCAGACTTCGTTAAGCCCGGCAAAATCTGACATATCTGCCAGCCAGATCGTGACACGCAACATCTGTTCACGACTGGAGCCTGCCTGCTCCAGCAAAGCGTCGATCTTTCCCAGGCAGATCTTAACCTGCTCTTGGATCGTTTCGCCCTCACCTACTTGGCCAGAGAGGTATGCAACCCCGTTATGTTTTACAATTTTGGAAGACCGGACACCGGCATCAATACGTTCAATCATCTTCAAATCCTATTTGTGGAGCCATCCCTGTCGGGCTTGTCATCGGTTATTTTTAAAACGGGCCAAACTCAAAGGCATCTTCTTCCTACCAAAGTCGTTTCCTAGGTCTGCTCAAATAGCGTCTCACTGTGTCAACTATCGATGGTGGATATTTGCTAGCCACCCCCTGGGGCGGATTCAACCTCACATGTTAAAATCAGATGCTTTCACCACCGTCGATCACCAACGCATGGCCCGTCATAAATGTGGACATGTCTGAGGCAAGAAACAGGATTGAGTCAGCCACTTCGCCAGCTGTACCCCAGCGGCCCATTGGGATTGTCTGCGATATGTAGTTTTCAAGTTTATCTCGCCCTCCCATTTGCTTTTCAAAACCGGCATTGAATGGGGTGTCGATGAAGCCTGGACAAAGTGTGTTGAACCGTATGTTGTGCCTCGCATAGTCGCCCGCCATTTGCCGCGTCATCGCCACTACAGCGTGCTTTGTCGTGGCATAAGCAATCATTTCAGGGTCATATTGCACGCCAGAATTGGATGCAGTGATGATAACACTGCCGCCTCCCAGCGCCCGCATATGCCTCACGGCAGCACGTGCCGCAATAAAATGCGAGCGTACGTTCAGACGCCATGATAAATCCATGCCCTCCAGCGGAACCTGCTCAAGATTGCCCTCAATTTGGTATCCTGCGTGTGAGTGTAGAATATCCAACCGACCATGTGTCATGACGGTTTCGTCGATTACGGCCTTCACAGCACTATCATCTGTCACATCCAAAGCCGCGGAACAAGCGCTCGCACCTTCTGCTTTTATCGAAGCCGCGACTTGCGCCGCTTTCTCGTAATCAAGATCAGTTACAATCACAGTTGCGCCGTGCTGTGCCATTGCGATCGCACCTGCGCGCCCGATTCCGGACCCAGCTCCGGTGACCAGAGCAACCTTGTCTTTCAGTAGGGGAAAAATGCGCCGATCCACCAGCGATTGACCCGGTGTCAATTACTTTTTCCTTCGCGTTGCATGTTCGCATGCATACGCTTCTTGGTTTCCCGCACGCGTTCGGTCGCCTCGGGGCTGCCGTCGTGAAAGCTGCCGAACCAGTTGTCCCACGGAATCTCTACATTGCCGTAATTACATTCGAAATACCTGTGATGCAGTTGGTGGTGGAACGACCCGACCTTAAGGTGCGCTTTGTCTCCCAGCACCAGGTTTTCAAATCCGGCATGAGTGGTGGCGGTCGCCAGCACCTGCCAGAAGCCAAAAAAGATGAAATGGATCGGATGGGCGGGAACGACAAGAAAAATCAGGAGCACACTCATGTAGCCGATATGTTCGATCGGATGCATGGAAAAGCCAGACCACGGCGCGACTGAGACACTGCGGTGGTGTACCGAATGCACGCGCTTGTAGAGCCACGGAACGTGTAAAGCACGGTGCAGCCAGTAGAAATGGAATGATTGAATGAGGGGGAACAACAGGAATAGCGCGAAGAACCAGATCGGATTGCTTTGCACGGTGATCATGGGTGCCCATCCATTGGCATAGCCCATCCAGACAATGGCATCGTAAAAAGTCCAAATCGTGACACCGGACAACAACGCATATGTCACGTTGTCCCAGTATTGATCATTCCACAGAAAAATCCGCGCATTCTTGGCGAGCCCGCGTCGATCATACTTGAAATCGTCACCCTGTCTTGTCCACCCGTAGAGCCACAGATGCAAACCTTGGGCAATAATAATCAGCGCGATCAGGTTGCGCGCCCAAAGCTGTAACACCCATCCCCAACTCAGCGTCTGCATCTGCTCTAGCGGAGGCACCAGCCAAGCCCAGGTGGCCCAAGCCATCAACGCGTAGACCGTAAATTCGGTGACAGGCAACCAGCGGTCGGCGAACCACTTCAGCGTCGCAACTGGCTTTGGCGGCCAGGCGAAAAGCGGCGATATAGCGACGGGCAGGTCTGGATGCCAATTCCATGCCTTGCTCGTGCCGGCTTTCAAATGCTCATCAGTGCCTGACATCGCAAATCCTCCTAAAGTGTCGACATGAAGATTTTTCACGTATTTCAGGAGAACATAAAACGCTGGTAATTGTCTCCAAAACCTATAACTTTATGGAATGAGCCAATATCGCAAAGACCTGCCACCGCTTGATAACCTGCTGTTTTTCCATGCGGCCGCAAACAACCCCAGTCTTAACAGCGCCGCCCAGGAGCTGTTTGTAACTCAAGCGGCCGTTAGCAAACGCATTCAGCGTTTTGAAGATTGGCTTGGAACACCACTCTTTTCACGCGACAATAATTCCTTGCAGATTACCGAAGCAGGTAAGGTGTTAGCGGCGGATGTTGAGATTGCGCTGGATTTCCTGAAACTTGCAATTGCCAAGGTCCAAACACCAGGAGAGCCTGTGGTTCGCATCGCCGCGAATGAAACCACCTCTATGTTCTGGCTGTACACGCAACTCCGGGAATTCTCGCTGAGCGACAGTTCGTGCAATGTGAACGTTGTGACGACCGAAAACACAGCTGAATTGTTGTCGGACCAGAATGATCTTGCCGTTTTGTTTTGCGATGGGAATGTACATGGCTGGGAAACCACCAAATTATTGGGCGGCGAACTGATGCCGGCAGCTTCGCCAGAGATTGCCGAGAAGGCAGAGGCGCTGGCGATGTTTGACAGCACAATTCCCGCTCAGAACGCGCCTGCTCTTTTGGAATTTCCCATCCTCACGCCAGATTGGATCAATTGGCAACGCTGGCTAGAGCAAAAGAGATTTGCCAAAGTTTCATCATGGCATACGTTCGCCTGTCACAGCTACATGCATTCGGTCGGCAAGGCAATCAAGGGTGAAGGCATCCTCCTTGCCTATTCGGATCTGCTCGACAGCGAGTTTCGGTCCGGCAAGCTGGTTAGGATTGGAAATGCCGGGCTTACACCAAGAAAGTCATACTTTCTGTGTTACAGGGCAAACGCTCAACTGTCGCCGTCCGCTAAGCAACTTTGGAATTTTCTGACCAACGTCACGGGTATAAGAAGTAGCGGGAATTCATCTCCGGGCATCGAATAGCAGATATGTCCGCAACTAAAGCGTTTTGCATTTGATCTAGTTCACAGATTGGATTCAAAATGCTAGCAAAATTCAAGTGGTGTGGGCCTTTTCATAGACAGTTTAAGTGGCTCACGAAAACTAATGCAGACGATGTGAATACGGACATTCAGATTCTCCGGCCGCCGCATTCGAGTACTTCCACCTCCATGCATAAAGAGAATGCTAGCTAACTCCGAGGCGGTCCGAAACCTCTCTGACCAGGTAACCCCGCTCGGTGAACTGCTCGACCGCATCCCGCTTGAACTCATCGTTGCTCATCATAGCCTTCTTGCCTCGAAATTGGGAAAGAAGGCGTCCACGATCTATGGGCCTATTCATGGGGCAGTGTGAGGGCCACCAACATCTCGGCTACAGCAATGGAATTCGCAACGCCACAAAGACCTGATCTCTCCATTCAAACTGGATGTCCGAAATCCAAAATTCTGGGGTCAGGGCCTGTCGATGATCGATGAGCCGGATGCAATGGAAAACAGTGGCAGTTAAGTAAATATGGTCGCCGCTTAAATCTGTTTTTCGGGCATCTGCACCACAAGCCCGTTAAGGGCGTCAGTGACTTCAAGCTGGCAAGTCAGGCGAGAGCGCGCCGGATCTGGCTCATAGGCGAAATCCAGCATGTCCTCTTCCATATCATCCATTGACGGCAGTTTATCAACCCAGTTTGGGTGGACGTAGACATGGCAGGTCGAACAGGCACAGGCACCGCCGCAATCGGCTTCGATTCCGGGAATATTGTTGTCACGAGCGCCTTCCATAACCGTCGACCCATTGGCCACATCAATTTGATGTTCGGTGCCGTTATGCTCGATATAGGTAATCTTTGCCATTACATGAACCTCGTTCAAAACCGGTTTTATCTTTATTTGCTTGGGTATTTGGAATGCGCTGTAAGCGGTCATAGTGAGACCTACGAAAGGTGGTCTTAATCATGCGTTTCAGCGTTGCGATTAGCCGTCCCGAATAAAACGGGGCACAATACAGTGCCCCGTTTCACTACCAGCCTAGAGAGGGAGATCAAATAGGCTTACGACGCCGTTAGAATTAGTCTTCCATCCGACAACCTTTGATGAAGTGTCTGCCGTCCATTTCCCATCCACCGCCGATTTTGATTGAGTTAAAAATCTGTACTCAATCGTGACTTCATGAACTTAGGCTTTCCAACCCAATTGGTCAGGATAGATCTCATAGCTAGGGTGCATTTCTGCGCCCACAACACCGTCTTTGTAATGACGGTTGAGACCTAGCCAAAATGGCTGAATGATCACGCCTTCGTCCTGCATGATCTTTTCGATTTTGGCCATCACTTCGCGACGTTTGTCAGTGTCAACAATCGACAGGGCCGATTCTAGCAGGCTGTCAAATTCAGCATTGTTAAAGCCAGTTTCGTTCCAAGCTTCACCTGAACGATAAGCCAGTGCCAGCACCTGAACGCCAAGTGGACGTTGGCTCCAGTTTGTAGAGCTGAACGGATATTTCGACCAATCGTTCCAGAACGTGGAACCCGGTATAATGGTCCGTTTCACCTTGATGCCAGCGTCGCGCAATTGTGCGGCAACAGAGTCAGTGGTGTCCTTGCGCCAGCCACCATCGATTGAGATCAAATCGTGCTCAAAGTCGGCCAAACCAGCTTCTTCCATCAGCGCTTTTGCTGCGGCACCATCCACAACCTGCTTAGGCAGGGCTGCGTATTCTGGGTGCAACGGCGCAACGTGGTGGTTTTCAGCAACGCTGCCGTTACCGTTATAGCCAAGCTCGAGGCAAACAGCGTTATCGACGGCCATTGCCAATGCACGACGAACACGTGCGTCAGCATAAGGTGTTTTGCCGTCAACTTCGGCTGTTTGTTGACAACGAATAACAATTGTTTGCGCTGTGTTCACCGAAGATTTAGTCCAACCTGGAAAGCCATCAAAGATGTCGATGAATTCGCCGGTAATCTCGTACGTCATATCGAATTCATCAGACTCCGCACCCGTAACAATCGTAGCTGGGTCAGTGCCAAAATCGACAAATTCGATCCGGTCAAGGTAGTTGCCTTCGGACCAAGACGTGTGGTTCGGATTTTTGACCAGAACTCCGCGAACGCCAACTCCCAATGATTCTGGCAAATACGCTCCGGTGCCAATGGGGTTAGAAAGCATTGTATCAGCTGTGTGTGATGCGTGTGTGATCGCAGCTGGATAGTCGCCCATGCCAACAATGATTGTGATGTCAGGACGAGGCAGTACCAATTTTACAGTGTGGCTATCCACAACCGTTATAACACCTTCACCGGCCTTTCCAGAATCGGCATCAATCAAAGTTGCCATTCGGCCGGCCATTGAATTACCGACAACGCTTTTGTCTGCCCAACCTGCGATGTTGCGTGCAACATCTTCGGCTGTGAAGTCGTCACCATTGTTCCACTTGACGCCTTTGCGGACGTTCAATGTGTATTCGGTGCCGTCGTCGTTTACTTCCCAGCTCTCAAGCAGACGGCCTTCGATGGAACCGTCGGCGTTGATGCGTACAAGATATTCCAGCCAACCACGTGTAAAGTTCGCGATTTGTGCCCAGTCATAAGTACGTGGGTCTTTAAGCGCGCGTACTTCTTGCTGAATGCGCAATGTTCCGCCAGCTTTTGCATGCGCAGCAGCGTGCGCAGGGGCGTCCACGCCGATCAATGCGTAAGCAGCTGCTGTCGTTGCGCCCAGAGCTGTTGCGCGTGTAAGGAATTCACGACGACTAAGATCGCCTGTTTTGCATTCCTCTGCGTACATCTTAACGGCTGAATGCTGCTTGTTTCCGGTAATTGTGTCTTCAGACATGCGATATTCTCCCTGTTTTTAGTTGTAGATTGCTAGTTTTACGCCTACTCAGTTTGTTCTCCAATTTTCCTAAAGCCAAACGACGTCACCGCCTGACAATATTTTGCAATTCTTGTAGAGGTTTGATTGCCTCACACTTGGAAGTATGCGTTTTTCGACTATATTTTTGATAGCTGATACCCGTTCGATCATTGCCAGTTGCACGAATCGATCTGCATTGAAATTTTCGACCAGCTCCTGCAGTTAGAAAATGTTGGTAATTGTCTCAAAAACACATAACCTCAAGGAATGAGAGCATATCGCAAATCTATTCCGCCACTTGACCTACTCCCCGGAAATATCTTCGCTTTTTAGTTAGTCTGTTCCTCAACAGAGGAGCTCCTTCCTCCTATTTTATTCCAGATCCCCTATCGGCGCGCCGATCGCCACCCCGTTTCAGCGCATGCGGTTGCCAGCCGGATCATAGGGCTGCCTT